>ENA-OQBL01000147-OQBL01000147.1-human-gut-metagenome-genome-assembly--contig:-NODE-147-length-41048-cov-34.310794_pt1 | contig 41048 bp, 33 predicted proteins | sample MGYA00242747_ERZ504553 | MGnify/ENA primary metagenome ERZ504553 (study PRJEB26092, sample SAMD00036240) | human gut metagenome | host: Homo sapiens | study: EMG produced TPA metagenomics assembly of...
TCACTATGGACCGAGTAAGAAATGTCTGGTATGGAGGCAGGGATAGAAGTCATATCCATTATGATGATACCCGTTATTATGCTCTAAATCTTCATGCTGTGTTTTCCAAGGGAACTTTGGAATGGCGCTGTTTTGAAAGTACACTACATGCAGGAAAGGTAAGAGCAAACATTACATTGGCATTAGCCATTTCCGCACAGGCGATCAATCAGAGATCTACACAGATGAAAAAGACACTGATATCAGAAAATCCGGCATTTACATTTCGTACATTTTTATTGAGACTTGGGTTAATTGGAGATGAATATAAAAATGTCCGAAAACATCTGCTGGCAAATCTGGATGGTGATCTTGCGTGGAGATATGATAAAAGCACGTATGAGTGTCTGAAGAAAAATCAAAGGACAGAAGGAGTCAGATAGAGGTGAGAAAGAATGGAAGATAGATATTACTTCGCTTATGGCAGCAACATGAATCTGGAGCAGATGAAGTACAGGTGTCCGGCTGCGGAAGTTGTGGAAAATGTCCGGCTTGAAGATTATCGGCTGGCATTTCGAGGAAGGGCTCCGGGTAACGGAGTAGCAACGGTACTGCCGGAAAAAGGAAGCTATGTCGAAGGAGTCTTATGGAAAATCACAGAAGCGTGTGAGAAGAGTCTGGATTTTTATGAAGGATTTCCAAGTTTTTATGGGAAAGAATCAATTCGTGTAAAAAATCGGGATGGTGTGGAGAAAGAAGTGTTTGTATATATGATGAACGCTCCGCACAAAGATGTTCCGGCAAGGCCGTCGAAATTTTATCTGGATGGAATTCTGGAAGGATGTAAGGATAACCAGATTCCAACGGAGTCTGTCATGGAAGCGGTAAAACGTACCAGACAGGAAGTAAAAAAACGAAAAAAATCGATATGCAAGATAAAACGTACCGCAGAGGAAACATCTTCTGCGGTATTTTACTGAAAAAATCTATTTATAATAGGAAGGAAAAGCACATGAAGGTTAGAAAATTAAAGACCAGAATTGCTGCTTTTGGACTGGCTGTCCTGATGGGCATCAGTACCTTGAGCAGTGCGAATGCGTTTGCGGCCGAACAGACAGGCTCGGAACAGCAGACGGAAGTACAGGCATCTGAACAGGCGGTAACAAGCCAGAAAGATACATCAGTTACAGCAGATGATATCACAAAAGCAGTTTCAGATGATACATTTGCAGTGGAAACCAGTATGGAAGGAATCCATTATGATGCAGAAAAAGAAGATGTTACGCTTGTAAGTATCAAAGATGAGAATGGTGGAGAGTATCATTCAGACAAAGCAGGAACATATATTGCCACTTATATGGTCGTTCCAAAAGATAAGAGTGACAGCTATACCATCACCCGTAAAGTGACTCTGACGGATACCGAAGGACAGGCACATTCCGAAGAAAATGGTGGAGAGAAACAGAAGTCAGATACAGAATCTGAAGATGATTCGGATTCGCCTGTGCAGAACTACACAGATGTAGAAATTGAAACATCTGAAGAAGATGCATCTGCACAGGCAGTCAAAGAACTGAAAGAGGACATCGAAGAGGGAAATGTGATGGTATTGTCTGCGGCTGAAAGAGCTACAAGCAGCGGTTCCACAGTTACATTGACAAAGGGGAGAACTATTTATTATCCAAGTTATATTGGAAATTATCTTACTTGCCTGTTTACAGTCAATGGAAAGATCGCATACTGCCTTCAGTCCCAGAAAGCATCCCCACCGAGTGGAAGTTATGTAGCACAGGTACTGGACAGCAATAAAAATCTGCAGAAAGTCCTTTATTATGGTTATGGCGGGGCAGGGGATCTGACAGGAAGTTATCTGTCTGGAAAAACGGAAGATGAAAAGTATGTGTATACACACATTGCAGCCAGCTACGCTTATGCAGGAGAAGCCGGATTTACAGGGTGTAATTATAATGACCTTGTAAATGCAGGGGTTATCGCATATATCAATTATCTGTTCGGACAGGAAGAACCGCCAAAAGGTGAACTGAGTCTTTCAAGCACAAAGCTGAATGCAGTAAGGGAGGGAAATATCCAGAAAACACCAAATATCACATTGTCTGGAGATCACAGAAACTATGTGACACTGAGAGTACCGGAAAATGTGACTGTACACAATCTTTCTAAAGGAACAAGTGTTACAAATGGAAAAATCCAGATTTATGGTGGAGATACATTCTATCTGTCTGCGGATTTGTTACTGACAGGCAGTTATGCTTCCGGCAACTTATATGGTTCTGTCGGAAAGACATGGAGAACACTGGTGCTGACAACCGGAAATTCCAAGCAGGATATCGGTGTATTTGAAAGCGAAACAGCAGCTCCGGTAAGTTTCAATGTACAGTGGTTGAATATGACACGCATTGAACTTATGAAAAAAGATGTCAATACACAGAATTCGCTGTCTGGAGCAGTTTATGGTATTTATACTGATAAGAAGTGCGAAAACCTGCTGATGACAATGTCAGCAACCGGAACAGACGGAAAAGCAGTCAGCGATTATTTTGATTCTGCACTGAAAACAGTGTACGTGAAAGAGATCACTGCTCCGACAGGATATAAACTGAATACAGAAGTATATAAAGTAGATGTTGCAGCCGGAAAGACATTGACTGTAACAGCAACCGATGAGAGAGTCACCGGAAAAGTAAAAATCGCAAAGATCGATAAAGAAACACTTGCATTTAAAGCACAGGGAGACAGTGCTCTTCGTGGTGCAGTGTATGGTCTGTATGCAAAAGAGGACATCGTGCATCCAGATGGCACAACAGGAGTTCTGTATAAACAGGACAGCCTGATTGCACAGGGAGTCATCGGAGATGACGGAACACTGGAATTTTCAGAATTATACCTTGGAGAAATGTATGTAAAAGAAATCACTCCACCGGAAGGATATACACTGGATACTACAAAATATGAGGTATCAGTAACTTATGAAGGTCAGGACGTTGCGGAAGTGACAAGAGACCTTACGGTAAAAGAGCAGGTAAAGAAACAGGCATTCCAGTTGATCAAAATCAGTGAAGATGGAGAGCAGACAGAAACAGACCTGGTTGCAGGAGCAGGATTTAAGGTATATCTGATCAGCGACCTGACACAGGTAAAAAATGGGAAACTGAAGCCAGCCAATGGAGAAAGCTATACAGCAAGTGATTTCAAAAATTATGACTTCAGCAAAGAGCAGGTTGCAGTTACTTATGAGAATGGAACAGCAATACCAGTACCAGAACTGATCACTGATACAAAAGGACATGCAGTCAGCCCAGAACTGCCGTATGGAAGTTATGTTGTAGTAGAAAGCACTACCCCTGAGAATCTGAAAACCATTGATCCATTTGTCGTAAATGTGGAAAATGACAGCAGAGAACCAATGCAGTGGCGAGTATTTGATGACCGTCCGTTTGAATTTTTGCTGAAAATCGTAAAGAAGGATGCACAGACTGGAAATACCGTTTTAAAGGCCGGAGCTTCTTATAAGATTTACGATGTGACAAATAAGAAATATGTGGAACAGGTTGTTCAGTATCCGAAGAAAGAAAAGATCAGTGTATTCAAAACAAATGAGGAAGGATATCTGATCACACCGCAGGAACTGAAGTGCGCTACCTATCGAATCGAAGAAGTAAAAGCACCGGAAGGATTTGTAAGGCAGGGAAGCGAAGAGTCCCTGTATGATGGAACAACGATTATTTCACCATTAGAACAGACTACAAAAGGAACATATAAAGAAAATCCACAGAGTGGTATTGTAATTACAGTATCCTCAAACACTGCACATCAGATTGATCCAGATACAGGAGCTGCGATTGTAGAGGTAGAACAGAAAAATGACGAACAGGTAGGAAGCCTGCTCCTGACGAAAAAGGGAGAACAGCTTACCGAAGTAACCGGAGATTCTGTTCTGGCAAAAGTAAAAGCACTGGTTTCCAAAGTAAGAAATGCCGTATCTGGTAAAGAAGAAACAGGTATTTATAAAGGCTTTAAATATGAAGAAACCGGAGTAGAAGGTGCTGAATTCGAAGTATATGCCAAAGATACCATCTATTCACCGGACGGAGCAAAGGACGAAGAAGGAAATCCAGTTGTCCGTTATGAGAAAGATGACCTGGTAGTTAAACTGACTACAGATGAAAATGGAACAGCAGTTATCAACAATCTGCCACTGGGAACATATTATCTGAAAGAAGTTGTAGCAGGAGAGAATTTTGTCCTGAATACAGAACAGAAAGAATTTACCCTGACAGCAGAGGATGATACACAGGCAGTTGTTTATGAAGGCGTTACCTATAAAAATGAAAGACAGAAAGTTTCTGTATCAGTAGAAAAGAAAGATTCTGTCACAGGCGAAAAGCTGGAAGGTGTTATTTTTGGACTGTATGCTGCAGAAGATATTCTTTCTAATCAGGGAGAGGTTCTTGTAGAGAAAGATACCCTGTTGGAAAAGAAAGCAACGGATGCAAAGGGAACACTTACTTTCGACAGTGATCTTCCACATGGAAAATACTATGTCAAAGAGGAAGTCAGAAAAGCCGGATATCTTCCAAATGAGGAAGTATGGAATGTAGACGCAACCTATGAAAATCAGAATCTTGCAAAGATTGAACTGAACAAAGAAGTTGAGAATCAGCCGACAGAAACACGTATTACCAAAACAGATGCAACAACCGGAAATGAGCTGGAAGGAGCAAAACTGCAGGTCATTGATAAAGACGGAACTGTTGTGGAAGAGTGGATTAGTACGAAGGAAGAACATGTCATTTACGGACTGCCGGAAGGAAGTTATACCTTACATGAGGAACTGGCTCCTTATGAAGATGGCTATGTGTCCGCCAGCGATGTGACGTTTGAAGTCAAAGAAGATGGCAGTGTGACAAAGGTTGAGATGAAAGATGAATATTCCAAAGTGGAAATTTCAAAAACAGACCTTACAACCGGAAAAGAACTGGAAGGGGCAAAGCTTCAGATTATCCGCAAAGACGGAACTGTTCTGGAAGAGTGGATTACGGACGGAAAGCCACATTCCGTAGAAAAGCTCCCAGTCAATGAAGAACTTACTCTGCGTGAGATTACAGCACCGGATGGTTACGAGATTGCGGAAGATGTCACATTCACATTGAAAGATACAATGGAAGTCCAGAAAGTAGAAATGAAAGATGCCAGAACACCGGAGAAAACAACAGAAAAAACAAATGCACCAAAAACAGGTGATAACCAGAAAGTATGGCCGTTTGTTCTGCTTGCACTGGCATCTGCCGGAACAGCTACAGGAGTAACTGTATACCGCAGAAAGAAGTCAAAAATGACAGACAACAAAGAAGAAACAGAAGAAAATAAATAAAAATTACAGGATAAACCAATCTGACAGGGCAGGAGATGTGCATAAGGCAGCTTCTGTCCTGTCTGTCTATAAGGAGAAGAATGATGAGACGTTTTTATACAGCAGAATCAGTAACAGAAGGACACCCAGACAAAGTATGCGATCAGATAGCAGATGCAATCTTAGATGAATGTCTGCGTTACGATCCATCTTCGAGAGTGGCGTGTGAAGTCCTTGCCACAAGAGGAAATGTGTTTGTAGCAGGAGAAATCACCAGCGGATATGAGCCGCCAGTGTTTGATGTGATCCGAAAAGTTTTAGAAGAGTGTGGATATTGTACAGATGGGATAGAAATGGATACGTTTGTACACCAGCAGAGTCCAGATATTGCGAAAGCAGTAAGTGTGTCAAAAGAATTTCGGGATAATATCGGTGCAAAAATAAGAGACAGAAGCAGGGGAGCTGGAGATCAGGGTGTTATGGTCGGATATGCGTGCGATGATACTCCGCAGCTTATGCCAATGCCGACTGTTCTGGCACACCGGATCACACGTGAACTTTCAGCTTGCAGAAGAAGCGGATATATCAAAGATATCTTTTCTGATGGAAAAGCACAGGTAACCGTAGAATATGAAGATGGAAAACCAGTGAGACTGGAAAGTGTTGTTGTTTCCTGCCAGCATGGTGCAGAAAAGAGCCTGAAGAAGTTAGATGCCGAGATCAGAGAGAAAGTGCTTCGCTCAGCACTCAGATTACTGCCGCCGGATGAGGATACGAAGATTCTGATCAATCCGTCAGGAAAATTTGTGTGTGGAGGGTTTGATGCAGATACCGGACTGACAGGAAGAAAGCTGATGGTGGATACTTATGGCAGTATGGTTCCGCATGGTGGCGGTGCATTTTCGGGGAAAGACTGTTCGAAGGTAGACCGTTCGGCGGCTTATATGGCAAGGTATATCGCCAAAAATATAGTGGCTGCAGGATTTGCAAGCAAGTGTCAGGTGTCTTTGGCTTATGCAATCGGAGTAGCAGAGCCGATTATGGTAGAGGTAGACACCTATGGTACAGGAAAAGTGTGTGCGGATGATTGTCTGGCGGCAGCAATCCCACTGGTGTTTGGAGTGACACCCGTTCAGATCATGGAATCCCTTCGACTGAATCGTCCAATTTTCCGTCAGACGGCAGTTTTTGGCCATTTTGGAAGAAGGGAGTTTCCTTGGGAGCGGACGGATAAGGTACTGGCTCTTCAGGATGCAATTCTGTAATGCCCTGGGTAACGGAAGAAGAGATTCAGGCAGCAAAAAATATGACTGCGTATGAGTATTTGCGAACGCATCAGGCACAGCGACTGCAAAAGACAAGAACCAGAAATGAATGGCAGTTGACGGACCATGACAGTTTTAAAATTAATGAACTGTCCAGCAAATGGCATTGGAAATCCAGAGATATCGGTGGTGTGTCCGCACTGCGGTTCCTGATTGAAGTAGATGGAATGAAATTTACAGATGCCGTAAAACTGCTGTGCGAAGAGAGTCCGTCTTTTATTCCAACACAGTCTGTGGAAAGGGAAAAACTGCCATTTAAGCTGCCGGAGAGGTATTGTAATTGCAGACGAATCAGGGCTTATTTAAACCACAGAGGAATCAGCGATGAAGTGATCACGTATTGTATTTTGCATGAAATCCTTTATGAAAGTGTCCCGTATCATAACGCTGTTTTTGTTGGGAAAGATGAATCCGGAAAAGCAAGATATGCATTCCTGCGAGGAATCTATGAAAAAAACGGGAAGGGATTCAAGATGGAGCAGGCCGGGAGTGAAAAAAAGTACAGCTTTTGCATTCCACCTGAAAGAGAAACAAAGCGAGTTGCCGTATATGAAGCGTGTATTGATGCACTGGCCCACATGACACTGGAAGAGGGAAAGCGGGATAAATATCGTCTTTCCCTTGGGGGAATCGCCGCTCCGAAAGAAAACGCACAGATACAGAGTGAACGTTTTAAAAAGCCGCCGGACGCACTGGAAGAGTTTCTGAAGAACCATCCGGAAATCAAAGAAATTGAAATCTGTACCGATAATGACTTTGCCGGGAGATGGGCGAAAGAACAGATGAAAAAACATTATGAGGGAACGTATCAGATTATCTGCAATCTGCCGGAAAAAGAAGGGGCAGATTATGCAGACCTTGCGAAAGAAAAAAAGCAGGCAAATAAATGCAGGGACAGACCATTAGAAAGAAGGTGATAGAGAATGGAAGAAAAAGGAACGATGCACGTACATCTGTTGACGGAGCTGACTGGAAATCTTTATTCAGAAGAATCTGAATGGGAAGAAGATTGGTCGGAGAGTGATGAATATGGAATGCCGTTAGATGGAACAGAACTTGCCGATTATGAAGAAGTCATCCGAGAAGAACTGGAACGCTATGGGGAAGATGATCTCATGCAGTATTTTGACGGAAGTGAGTCCATTCAGGGAAAGATACAAAGTGCAGTTGTTACGATAGAAAACAAAGACGGAATCCTGTACGGCTGTACCAAACTGGAATTAAATGAATTTTTAAGTCAGGAAGAACTACAGGAATTCACCGAATACATTACAGGACAGTACAGTGACGGTTGGGGTGAAGGATTTGAGCAGAGGGATATAAAGGTGGATGGTGGAACGCTGAATGTGCATTTTTGGCATCCTGATATGGAACAGCCGAAAATGTATGAAAAGAAAACAGGGCAGATTCCGACAAAGCCTGAGAAACAACGTCCCAAGTTACAGCTCCTTGGACATAATGGGAATATTTTTTCCATTATGGGCGATGCCTCAACTCTTTTGAAAAAGAATAAACAGACAGCAGAAGCAAAAGAAATGTGTAAAAGGGTATTGGAAAGTGGGGACTATTACAAAGCACTTTTGATTATCAGCGAATACGTGGAAACCGAGTTGAGTCCGCCACTAAAAGAAAATAAGAAGGCAAAGAAGAAACATCAGCCGGAACGGTGAAAGGAGAGAACGTGAGTAAGTATAAGATTACAGAGATTGAACATCCGAAATATCCATGGCTCCATCGCATACAGGCATTGATCGATGTGAATGAGAAAGTACCAAAAGGAACACTGGGCGGTTTTATAGAGAATGAAAACAATCTGTCACAGGAAGGGACTTGCTGGATTTATGATGATGCAATCTGTTGTGAAAACGGTGAGGTAAAGGAAGAGGCTGCACTTTATGATGGCAGTCTGGTCAGAGGTTATGCTGTTGTTACCGGAGATACTACTTTTTATGACAGAGCAGTTGCGAAGAGAGACTGTTATATCTGTGGCGGTGAGATAAAGGAAAATGCGGTAATCAGTGGAAAAGCATTTATTGATACGGTAGGAGTAAATACACCTGTTATCGGTGGAGAAAGCCATGTGTATGGAGAAGTAAGAGGAAATATCTATATCAAAGGGGATATTTTCCCTTGGGATATATTTAATAACCACACAAAAGATATGTTCTTATATGAAAATGGAAAGTGGAGTGCTTTTTCTGTTCCTGAGAAACTGAAACCACCACAGTCCTACCAGAAAAGACAAACAAAGAAGAAAAATCAGCCGGAACGCTGAGAAAAGAAAGGATGATGCCTATGACAAATGGCCTGAGTTTGGAAGAACTTATGAAAGAGGGAACATACCCGGAGGAATATACTGAAGGGGAAAACTGGAAAATATTACATGGAGATACATTAAAACTGGTCAAAGCATTCCAGCCGGGAATCTTTGATGCAGTCATTACCGATCCACCATATGCGTCCGGTGGAACAAAGCAGAATGAAAGAAATCGTACTACAAACCAGAAATACAGCAGTATGAGTGCTGCGAATGCACTTCCGGATTTCGATGGAGATAATAAAGACCAGAGATCCTGGACACACTGGATGGCTGAGTGGCTCTATGATGTGCGGAAAGCCTGCAAGAAAGGTGCTCCGATCTGCCTGTTCATTGACTGGCGTCAGTATCCATCGATTACCGATGCATTGCAGTGGGCAGGATGGATTTGGCGAGGAACAGCGGTGTGGGATAAGGGAAACTCCCGTCCACAGAAAGGCCGTTTTCGCCAGCAGGCTGAATACATTGTGTGGGGCAGTAACGGACCGATGCCGATCAACCGTCCGGTATCTTGTCTGCCGGGTGTTTTCCGATATGGAAATCCGCAGAACCGGATTCATGTGACAGAGAAACCGTTGCAGCTTATGAAAGATGTCATCCAGATTTGTGAACCGGGAGGACTGATCCTGGATCCGTTTGCCGGAGCAGGAACAACTGTCCTTGCAGCGGTTATGACAGGTTATCGTGCAGTGGGAATTGAGGTAACAGATGCCTACTACAAACTGGGAAGTGACAGAGTGAAAATTGCATTAGAAGCAGAGCAGAAAGAGGATGAAAAGTAGCCGGGATGTCCAATTGGACATCTTGTTTTTTATAGAGAAAATGAATGGCATCCAACTGGATGCAGGAAGGAGATGGAGCGTATGGAACAGGCTCTGGCTTATGTGTGTTGTTCAGCAGAAGAAAGTCGGGTAAAGGTGCAGAAATATTGCAGAAAAATCTATGAACTTGGGTATGTACCAATCTGTCCGAGATTTGTATTCTCACAATTCTTGGAAGAGTCCGATGCAGAAGATATGCAGGGATATGGAAGAATGTCACATATCCTTTTGCGGAGATGCCGGATGGTAGTCGTATGTGGAAAAGAAGTGACAGGAACAATGAATACCGAAATCAGTATGGCAGATAGACTCCATATCATTTGTACGACACTTGATGGACTGGTACAGATAAAAGAATCAAAATAAATCAGAATTGAGTCAATCCGGTGCTACAGAAACTGGCGGTACTCGTTTTGCAAGCATAGCGTTTGGATATCCAAACGCACTTTGGGGAGAACCCCAATCCCCCAGACACAGACGGAAATGGAAAGGAAGGATCAAGTCATGTTAAGAAACGGAGTAATGATTGTAATCGCATTGATGAGCGGAGGATTTATAGGAGTGGTAGTAACCTGTTGTATGGTTGCAGCGAAAAAATCCGATGAGGATCTTGGCGGTATGATGAAAGAGGAAGAGAAAAAAGAAGGGACGGTGATGCAATGCGAAAACGAAACCATGTGATCCCTGTACGGCTTAACGCAAGGGAAGTCAGGGAACTGAATGAGCAGGTCGAAAGAAGCGGTCTGAGCCGGGAAGAGTTTATGCGTTCGTTGATTTTAGGAGCGCAGGTTCATGCAAAACCCTGTGAGCATCACCCCGAATTGCTCCGAAAGATTGCAGGCTTATGCAACAATGCCAATCAGCTCGCCCATGTTGCCAATGCTTCTGGAATGGCAAGCGAGCAGAGCATTCAGGAAATGCTGCGGCTTACCAAAGAAACATGGCATCTGGTAAAGGAAGAGTGGTAATGCCGGATGGCTTATACAAGTGTTATCCCCGTCCACCGCCTGGACCGTTCCATTGAATATGTGAAAGACAAAGAAAAGACCACACAGAAAGCAGACTCTCTGGAGGATGCCATCGATTATGCCATGAACCGGACCAAAACGGAACAGGCGGTTTTTGAAGATACCATCGGATGTACCAATGAAAATGCGTATGAAGATATGGTGGCAACGAAAAGGAGATTTCATAAGATGGGCGGTGTAGAAGGATATCATCTGGTACAGAGTTTTGCAGAAGGTGAGGTGACACCGGAACTGGCACATCTCATCGGGCAGGAACTGGCAGACCGGCTCTTAAAAGGACAATTTGAAGTAGTCATAACAACACATCTTAATACCAGACACTATCATAATCATATTGTCTGGAATTCTGTAAGCATGGTGGACGGACATAAGTACCATAGTAATGCCAAGAGTTATTATACGGAGATTCGAAAAATTTCCGATGACCTGTGCAGAAAATATGGTCTGTCTATCATTGAATCCAATCAGAAAAAATCAATCCCTTATGTACAGTGGAAAGCAGAACAGGAAGGAAAGCCGACATGGAGAACGGCGATCCGTTTGGATATCAGGGAATCAGTACAGGAAAGCTACTCCTGGTCACAATTCCTAAAAGAGATGGAAAAGCGGGGATATACATGGAAACTAAACCGGAAATACATCTCTTTAAAAGCTCCGGGGATGGAACGGTATATCCGTCTGCGTTCTCTTGGAAAAAATTATTCTGAAGAGGAAATACGTGGGCAGATACTACAGCCGAAGGTGAAACGAGTCTATCAAAAGGCAGTACAGATTCATCCAAAGAAGAAACTGACCGGGATTCAGGCACTGTATTATTCCTATTTATATCAAATGGGGGTACTGCCCAAAAGACCAAAACGGAGTCCATACGCTGTCAGAGAGGATATCCGGAAACTGGACCGCAGGATTGAACAGATTGAATTTCTAATGAAACATGACATCATAACCAGAGAGCAGCTTGCCGCATACCGAGAGCCATTGCAAAAGCAGATTGCGGAACTTATGAAAGAACGCAGAAGATTGTATCGGAATGAGGGCAGCAAGACGGAGGAAGAACGATTGTCCGAAATTAATGAGGAACTGAAGCGACTCCGCAAGGAAGTTCGTATGACCGTTCAGATTGAAAAACATTCCCTGGAAATCGAAGCGAGACTTCAGGAAGCAGAAGAACAGAGCCAGAATGAAAAACGTGTGGAAGATAAAGAAAGAATGCAGAAGAGTCAGGAGGTGAGATAAGTATGAATTATGGAGCAGAACCGGCTGATCAGGTGGTGCGGTACAGTCTGGAAGGAATGGAATACTCTTTGAAGATTACCGGAAATGTGGCAAAGCATGTGGCAATCTTTATTGCAGCCGCCCTGAAAGATCAGAAAAAGACAAGAGGGAAAACAAGGCTTACCAGAATGTTAAAGGAACAGCGCCCAATGAAATTTTTTACTGTTCCGGGCGACCGTCTGAAAGAATTTGCGAAAGAAGCCAAAGCGAGAGGTATCTTATATGTTGTCATCAAAGATAAGGTGAATCCGGATCAGACAGAGGTCATGGTATTTGCAGATGATGCAGCGAAGATGAACCGGGTATTAGACCGGATGAATCTGGATTTTGTAAAAGCAGAATCAGGCTCTATGGTTACGGAAGCAGTGGAAAAAGAGACTGCACCGGAAAAGGCAGAAAACCAGATGGAAAAAGAATCAAGGGAGAATGTACGGACAGAGACCGTTGTCCTGCCGGAAGGCAAGATAGAATTTGAACTGGACGATGCGGAAGAAATGTTCCAGATCGGGGATGAGGCTTTCCCAGAAGGAAATTTTACACAGGCGCAGGAGGGGGAAGAAAAGAATCCGTCCGAACCTTTCTCGCGCAACAAAAATATTTCTTTCGGTCGGGAAACTAGCTGGGAAGAAAAGAATGAAAAACCATCTGTGCGGAAAGAACTCGGAGATATCCGTAAGGAACAGGAAGAGAAACGTAAGAGGCCGGACAGACGGAAAAATGCCAGAGAGAGCAGGAAGAAACGTAAGAATATGAAAACGAAAGGCAGGTAATGTATATGGATTTAACAGATATGATTTCAGGTGGAACGGAAGAACAGCAGGTTCCAGAACAGAAGTTGACCAAGGAAGAATATGCAGCCAAGAAACAGCAGGAAAGAGAAGAGGTATGGGCTGAAGTAGATTCACAGGCACAGGGAGTTTTTCAGGATGGAGAAAAGCTGAAAGGTTTTCTGGACTTTATGGCAGAGTGTAATACACAGAGAACACCGAATCTGCTTTTGATTTACGGACAGCATCCAGATTTTAAGGTAGTAAGGTCTTATGAACGCTGGAGAGAAGAACACCGTTCAGTAAAAGCAGGGGAGCATGGCATTACTTATATGATTTCCACTGAATACGAAAAAGACGGTGAAATGCGGAGAGGGTATACGATCGGAAAAGGATTTGACATCAGTCAGATGTCAGGAAAGCCATTGGAAGAACGCCCTCAGCGAAGTCTGACAGAACTGATAGGAACTGTCTTAAAAGACCAGTCGGTACGTGTGCAGATTGAGGATGATCTGCCAGACAAAGTGCAGGCCCAGTACAATCCGAGATACCGTACCATTTATATCCGCAACGGAATGAGTGAAGTAACGACATTCCATGCACTGAACAGAGAACTGGCGTGTGCAGCACTGGACCAGCATACCGGAACCTACAGCCGACAGAAAGTCAGTGCACAGGCTTATTGTGCAGCCTATGTGATTGCGAAACGTTATGGTGTGGATGTTACCGGATTCAATCTGGAGTATATTGCACAGAGGAATGAATGCGGAAAGAAAGATCCGCAGGAACTGAGAGACTTTTTAAATGATGTCCGTCAGGCTTCCTACAGTATACGAAACCATATCGAACGCAATTTTGGTGCAAAGGAACAGGAGTATATAACCGATGAGTTCGCAATCGGAGACCCTGTAAAAATACCGGAAACCAAGGATGAAAAACCATCTGAAAAAGCATCCGGAAAAGAGAAAAAAGCAAAGAGCCAGCCGGAACGATAAAAGTGAAAAAGTTGGACGGTTGGAGTAGCTATTACGGAGGTCTTGTGATATGGTTGGTGTAACAAAAAAAGGAGGTCAGCCAGATGACAAAATACTATTTGAAGATGGATAACATTATGAAAAATATGTTCGTGGTGGCACTGAATGATGAGCTGCAGGCACAGAGTGAGCAGGATGAATGTTTGGAAGAAACGAAAGCTCTTCTGAAAAAAGTAAGTGAATACGACCTCGCCCAGAAACGGCTGCAGATTACAGCCGGGGAACAAAGGCAGATCCGTAAGGCACTGAACAGGCTTAGAAGTAAATATCTTGCAGCCGGAAGATATAGTGATGGAATAGATAAAATCATTATTCAGGTTGCAAAACCGAATACCACCAGACACATGTTCTGGTAGAGAAAGGAGTGGTTGATTGGTCATTTATTCAAGAGAAAAAGTGGCAAGACTTAGAGAACAGTATCCGGCAGGAACAAGAATCTGTCTGAATTCGATGGACGGAGAAGCGGGTATGCCGCAGGGACTGGAAGGAACTGTGCAGTATGTGGATGATGCAGGCCAGATCGGCATCAGCTGGGACAACGGCAGAAGTCTCTCACTGATACCGGGAGTGGATTCCTTTCATAAGAAAGAAGGACAGGGACATCCAGAAGAAAAGCCACGCAAGAAAAGAGAATCTGACTTGCAGAGATAAGTACAAAAAAGCAGGACTGGGTTCTGTATCTTGTCTTTCTGCCATTTGTCTGGTGGGCGGCAGCGATTACCGCTTGTGCCATTACACCGGATAAGAATTTTATTCAAATCTTAGAAACGCTGAGCGAAAAACTCGAACAGCCGTTTTTTATCACGTATACACCGTATACGTTCAAATGTATTCTGATATTCACAGCAGCCTATTTCTTAGGCATTGGTATTTATGAATCCCAAAAAAGAAATTATAGAAGAGGCGTGGAACATGGTTCCGCAAAATGGGGCAACGTGTCCGAAATCTGCAGACGTTACTGCGAAAAGCAGTACACGAATAATCTGCTTCTGACACAGCATTTCCGCATGGGACTGGATGGATATAAGCATAAACGAAATTTAAATGTGCTGGTAGTCGGAGGTTCCGGGGCAGGAAAGAGCCGGACCTATGCGATTCCGAACATCATGCAGTGCAACTGCTCGATGGTGATTACAGATCCGAAAGCGGAACTTCTGCGCAAAACAGGAGGTGTTCTGGAACGGAATGGATATGAAGTCCGGGTTTTTGATTTGATCAATCCGGAGACTTCCTGGTGTTATAACCCGTTTGCGTATGTCCGGGATGATAAGGATGTACTGAAGCTGATTAATAACCTGATCCGCAACACAACACCGAAGGGAGCGCAGAGCTCAGACCCGTTTTGGGAGAAGTCTGAGACTGCACTTTTACAGGCACTTATGCTGTATTTGCTGCATGAAGCTCCACCAGAAGAACAGAACTTCCCGATGATCATGGAAATGCTTGGAAGCGCACAGGTCAAAGAAGATGATGAGGATTACCAGTCACCATTGGACATTTTGTTTGAAAGACTGGAAATGCGGGACCCAGAGAGTATTGCGGTCAAACAGTATGCCATTTATAAGCAGGCGGCCGGAAAGACCGCAAAGTCTATTTTGATCTCGGTTGGTGTCCGTCTGGCAGCTTTTAACCTGAAACAGATTGCCAACCTGACCTGTACAGACGAACTGGACTTATACAGCATCGGGGAGAAGAAAGTAGCACTGTTTTGCTGTATTCCGGATGCCGACACCAGTATGAATTATCTGGTCGGCATGATTTACAGTAATCTGTTTCAGACACTGTATTATGTGGCAGACCGGAAGTACGGAGGAAAGCTTCCAATTCCGGTACACTGCATTATGGATGAGTGGCCAAACGTAGCCTTGCCGGATGATTTTGACAAGATTCTGGCAACCATGCGTTCCAGAGGGATTTCCTGCAGTATCATCATCCAGAACATCGCACAGATGAAAGCCTTATTTAAAGACTCGTATGAGAGTCTGATCGGCAACTGCGATGAATTTTTATATTTGGGTGGAAATGAAAAAGAAGGACATAAGTATGTCTCGGAATTATTGGGAAAAGAGACATTGGATACCAATACCTACGGACAGACAAAAGGGCGTAGCGGCAGCTATTCGGTGAATTATCAGCAGACTGGAAGGGAACTTTTAACACCGGATGAAATACGGCTTTTAGATAACCGCAAATCGATTTTGTTTATTCGTGGGGAGCGTCCGATCATGGACGATAAATATGATTTAAAAAAGCATGTGAATTTCAGATACACAGAGGACGGTGGTGCATCGCCTTATGATTATGCGAGAACACCACTGGCTCACGACGACCTAAAGATTGACATTAACAGATTAGACGATTACGAACTGCTGTCTACCGAGGACATCCTTGGTGAATAGCAGTTTTTCTTATGGATTGGAGTGATGTGTATTGAAGAAATTTCTCACAGGAGAAAAGAATAGAACAAAAAAGAATACAACTGAAAAAATGACAACCCCGATGCCGATGGGGAGAAAACAGAAAAAGTGGATGAGTCTTTATATGGCACTGGTACTGACCGTAACGGTCGGAGCAACGACCGCATTCGCAGCCGGAGATCCGCTGTCCGTTATCAATAACCTGTCTACTTTTATTTTTTCCCTGATTCGTGCGATCGGTTTGATTTTGCTTGGATTTGGTGTTGTGCAGGTTGGTCTGTCTTTAAAAAGCCATGATCCAAGCCAGAGGGCAAATGGATTTCTGACACTGGCCGGAGGGGTAATTATTACGTTCGCCAAAGAAATCCTGGATCTGATTATGGCGTAAGCCTCTTTGAAAAAGTATATCAGGAGACAGCAGGAGTGCCGGAAGGTACTCCTGCATTCAAAAATATGTTCAGGGAGGTGAGAGTTTTTGAGTGATAACTGGATTGTACAGAATCTAAACTCAGCACTATCCACATGGAGTGAAAAGATGGCAGAACTGTGGACTCTGCTGACTGAAAATCCGGCAACTTTTAAGGGTGGCGGCATCTGGCGCATTATGATCAATATCAATGATGCACTGACAGCCATCGCTTATGGACTGCTGGTGCTGTTTTTCGCAGCCGGGATCATCAAAACCTGTGGGAGTTTTACGGACCTTAAGAAACCGGAACACGTATTAAAAGCATTTATCCGGTTTGCACTGGCGCAGGGGGCAATCACCTATGGGATGGAGCTGATGCAGGCACTGTTTTCCATTGTGCAGGGAATTGTGACCACGGTAATGAGTGGTTCAGGCATGGCAGGAAGCGTGACCGAACTGCCAACAGAGATCGTAGATAAGATCGAAAGTGTGGGAATGCTGGAATCTATCCCATTATGGATCGTGACACTGCTTGGAAGTCTGCTGATCACAGTACTGTCGTTTGTCATGATCCTGACGGTGTATGGTAGGATGTTCAAGATCTATATGTATACCGCAATCGCCCCGATCCCGATCTCCTCTTTTGCAGGAGAACCTACACAATCCATCGGAAAGAACTTTCTCCGTTCTTATGTGGGTGTGTGTCTGGAAGGGGCGATCATTGCACTGGCATGTATCATCTATTCTGCCTATGCCGCAAGCCCTCCGGCAGTAGGGGATACAGGGGTGAGTGCAGTTACAATCGTGTGGAACTATGTAGGAGAACTGGTATTCAATTTACTGGTGCTGGTTGGAGCAATTAAGGCATCTGACCGTATTGTCAGAGAAATGATGGGACTTGGAGGTTAAAAATATGGATACAAAGAAAACATTAAGATATAACTGGGAATTCGGACGTGAGACAGTAGCGATACGAGTGAGCTCTTATCGGAACAATGGGAATTTATATGTAGGACTCTGCCATAAGGAAGGGAGAGAATGGGAAGATTTTGGAGATGTAACCATTAATCTGCCCTATCAGTTCTTAGAGCCAAATGAGGCTTTTATAACAGGAGATTTTACCAAGGATATGCTTCATTTTATCAAGGAACATAAACTTGGAAAAGTGTTGAATGAAACAGGAAGATCAGGATATGCAACCTATCAGAAGGTAGCGTTTGATCTAGCAAGACTTGCGGAATTTGATCCGGAAGGCGTTGCAGAACATTGTAGATTTGCCGGGATAGAAGTACCGAAAGAAAAACCACAGAAAACGAAGAAACAAAACAGGGGAGAGGAACGATAATTTATGGAAGTAAAGATGAACAAAGAAATCAGGGACTATCAGGAATCCATGTTTATGGGACTGGACCTGAGACAATGTGTGTGTTCTGTTCTTGCGATTCTTACAGCAGTCGGAATTTACTTTGGAATGCGTGATATTACCGGACAGGAAATAACCGGATGGCTGTGTGTGCTTGGTGCTGCTCCATTTGCTGCCTGTGGCTTCTTCAAATATCATGGTATGACAGCCGAACAGTTTTTATGGGCAGTGATCAAATCCGAATTGCTGTATCCGAAGAAACTGGTGTTTCAGTCGGAAGATATCTACTACTCCTGCATGCAGGAGACCATCTCGCTGGGAGAAAAGAATCAAAAGGATGGAGCGGAAATCATAAAAGAGCGGGAGCAAAAAGCAGAAGCAAAACAGAGAAAGAAACGCAAGGGAAGGAGTGATGCCTTTGATTAAAACCTTAAGTCAGGCACTTCGGATGGATAAGGAACGCTTCAAAGTTCCGAAATCCGTCCAACAGGCAATTCCCATCCAGCGAATCTGGCCGGATGGAATTTTTCAACAGGGAACGAAATTCTCAAAAACATATCGTTTTACAGATATCAACTATTATATTGCGAGTAAGGACAATAAGACAGAAATGTTTCTGGATTATTCCGAACTCTTAAATTCACTGGATTCCGGCATTTCTGCCAAAATTACCATTAATAACAGGAGAATCAATAAAGAAGAATTCGAAAAGTCTATTCTGCTTCCAATGAAGGAAGATGGACTGGACCACTATCGGGAAGAATACAACGAAATGCTCCTGTCTAAGATTACAGGAACAAACAACAGCATCTATCAGGAACGGTATCTGACCGTCAGTGTACATAAAAGATCGATTGATGATGCAAGAACCTATTTTGCACGTATCGGAACAGACATCGTAACACATCTGGCAAAGTTATCGTCCACAGCAGAAGGACTGGACGCAGAGAGCCGGCTCCAGATTTTCAGGGATTTTTTCAAGGGAGATGTCCCACAGGCATTCCCATTTGATCTGAAACAATTTGCCAAGAAGGGAACAAGTTTCAAGGACTGGATGTGTCCGGATTCTATGGAATTTGAACGTGACCATTTTAAAATCGGTGACAGATACGGAAGAGTCCTGTATATGCAGGATTATGCAAGTTATGTCAAAGATGACATGATTTCAGAACTGTGTGACTTCAGCCGGAATCTGATGTTGTCGATTGATATCCTGCCAGTCCCTACGGATGAAGCGGTAAGGGAAATCCAGAACCGACTGCTTGGTGTGGAAACTAACGTGACCAACTGGCAGAGAAGGCAGAACGCTAATAATAACTTCTCGGCAATCGTACCATACGATATGGAACTTCAGAGAAAAGAAACCAAGGAAATGCTCGATGATCTGACAACCAGAGACCAGCGTATGATGTTCGGGATTTTGACAATGGTACATCTGGCAGACAGCAAAAAGCAACTGGATTCCGATACGGAACTGATTCTGTCAATCGCAAGAAAGCATCTGTGTCAGATGGCAACATTAAAGTGGCAGCAAGTGGACGGACTCAATACAGTGCTTCCTTACGGACTGCGAAAGATCAATGCCCTGCGTACATTGACAACGGAATCAACGGCTGTTTTAATCCCGTTCCATACACAGGAAATCCTGCAGCCGGGAGGTATCTATTATGGGCAGAATGCAGTCAGCAAGAACCTTCTGGTAGCCGACCGGAAGAAACTGATGAATGGAAACAGTTTCCGGTTGGGCGTCAGTGGATCAGGAAAGAGCTTTTCGGCAAAAGAAGAGATTGTGCATCTGGCATTGAGTACCGATGACGATATCCTGATTCTTGATCCGGAGTCCGAATTTACAAAATTAGTAGAGGCTCTGGGCGGACAGGTTGTAAAAGTATCTGCGACATCAGACAATCATCTGAATGCAATGGATATGGACGCAGCCTACGGCAATGAAAAGAATCCACTGATTGAAAAATCGGAGTTTATCCTGTCTGTGTTCGAGCAGTTGGTTGGAGCAGGAAATCTGTCGGCAAAAGAAAAGTCGATTCTGGACCGCTGTGCTGCAGATGTGTACCGGGATTATATCCGAAGTGGTTATACCGGAGAAGTTCCGACATTGAAAGATATGTACCGACAGTTGATGTTACAGCCGGAAGAAGAGGCAAGGGGACTTGCACTGTCATCCGAACTTTTTATCAATGGAAGCCTGAACACCTTTGCACAGCCGACCAATGTGAATAAGAAGAACAGGATCATGGATTATGATATCCGGGAACTGGGGGAACAGCTTATGCCACTGGGAATGCTGGTTACCTTAGACAGTATTTTCAACAGGGTAATTCAGAACTGGAAAGAAGGAAAAACGACATGGATATTTGCCGATGAGTTCTATCTGTTATTCCGCTATGAATACAGTGCAAATTTCTTCTACCGACTGTACAAGAGAATCAGAAAATACAATGGATTCGTGACAGGTTTAACCCAAAATGTTGAGGAACTTCTGAAATCGGACACTGCAAGACTGATGTTGGCAAACAGTGAGTTTTTGATTCTTTTGAATCAGGCAAGTACAGACAGGGAAGAATTGGCAGCTCTTTTGAATATTTCCGAAAACCAACTGTCCTATATTACAAATGTATCGGTTGGCAGTGGCCTAATCCGTTGCTCTGGGAATATCGTACCATTTGAGAATACGTTCCCAAAGAATACAGACCTTTATAAACTAATGACAACAAAACCGGGAGAATCATAATGAAGAAAAAAGAAGAAGTAACGATAACTTTTTATGCTGCAGAGTGCGGTGAGTTCCATGATTTAGGAGAATATACAAAATGCAGAACGCTGGAAGAGGCATATAAAAAGTACCAGAAATATTGTAGAACATCTGCCAATATGTGTCCGGCTATTGAGTTTTCTATTCATGATCCAGAATCAATTTATTCAGACATGGAATATCCATTACCGTTGTCATCAAAAGACAGGGGAGACTTGGAACTTGTGCCATATTACAACGAACATCCACTGGTAAATGAGGCAATCAGACAGGTGGAGCAGTTGCAGAAACAGCAGGAAAAAAAGAAACATCGGGATGTTGCCCGATGAGATAAGAGATACGGAAAGAGGGTGACCGGATGAAAGATATCAAGGAACGGGTAAGGGATAAGAATCCGAAGATTCGAAATCCGGCTGCCCGACTTCCGAAAGAACTGGTTCGCTCAGCGGTTCTGGAAGCAAAAGAAAAGCCAAGGGAACTACATGAAAAAAGCAGTGGGCAGTCAGAATCCCCAACACAGTATGGAACTGAAAAAATAGAATCCGTACAGTACAGAGCGGCGAGTGTGGCAGGAAAAAGTATAGGGAAAACCACATATCAAGGTGGAAAAAAACTTGCTGGAGTGACCTACAGGAAGATAAAGGAAAGAAAAAGCAGACAGGAAGAAGCGAAAGCTGCCGAAGAAGCAATGGAGCAGGGGGCAGAAAGCGGAAAGAAATTAATCAAGTTGAAACCGGAGCAGGCAGCACTTGCCAAGGAGAATGGTAAACGGCAGGTGAAAGCAGCACCGAGAGTGGTAAAAGTATCCGGTCTGTCTCAAGGAAAAAATAAAGACACAGGCATCCATGCAGAAACAGCAGATGGAAAAAAGTCTTCAGGCGATGCAGAAAGCAAGAGCAGCCCAGATGGCAAGAAAGTCAGCACAGGCATCGGCAGAAAGTGGAAAAGCAGTCCTTCAGGTAACTGGAAAGGGTTCAAAGTTATCCGTACAGGGAATTACAGCAGCGATTCAAAAAGGGGTAGTAGCTCTTGAAAAAATGGGAAAATGGATTGCTGCCGGAGGTAGTGCATTTCTTCTGGTATTTATTCTGATTGTGGGAATCATTGCAGGAGCAGCTTTCAGCAGTAATTCGGAAAGCTCCGAATCCCTAAGTGAAGAAGTGCTTGCGTATACTTCTGTGATACAGCAGTATGCATCCCAATACGGCATTCCGGAATATGTGTCTGCGATACAGGCCATCATGATGCAGGAATCTGGAGGCAGGGGAACAGACCCGATGCAGTGTTCGGAAAGTCCATATAATACAAGATTCCCACACACTCCTGGTTCTATTACTGATCCGGATTATTCGATAGAGGTTGGAGTACAGACCTTTGCAGACTGTATCAGACAGGCAGGATGCAGCAGTCCACAGGATCTGGACAAGCTGAAACTTGCATGGCAGGGATATAACTATGGAAATGGCTACATAGGATGGGCATTGCAAAGAGGCGGTTATACAGAAGCCAATGCATTGCAGTTTTCACAGGAACAGGCAGCTTCGCATGGATGGAGCAGTTACGGAGATCCCCAATACGTTCCCCATGTGATGCGGTATTATTCCGGTGGCAGCCTGTTTGCTGGTTTGTTTGGTAATCAGCAGATCGTATCGGTTGCAATGGGGCAGCTTGGAAACAGTGGCGGTCAGAAGTTCTGGAGCTGGTACGGATTTGACAGTCGGGTAGAATGGTGTGCCTGTTTTGTAAGCTGGTGTGCGGATCAGAGCGGTCTGATTGCAAGTGGGAATGTTCCTAAATTCTCATTGTGCAGTGATGGAGTGTCCTGGTTTCAGGGAAAGAATAAGTGGCAGAGTGGCGGAACAACTCCGACAGCTGGAATGATCATCTTTTTTGACTGGGATCATGATGGAACATCGGATCATGTAGGAATAGTAGAAAAGTGTGAAGGTGGAAGAGTTTACACGATTGAGGGAAATTCCAGTGATCAGGTACGGCAGAGAAATTATGCAGTAGATTACAGTTCTATAATGGGATATGGGGTGATAAATTGATGGTTTCTTTCATAATTTGTTAAGGATTTTATAAGGGAGTTAATGAATTCTTTGGAAAATAGTCACAAAATAGGCACAGTTGATTGATAAATTGTTATTGTAACTTTTAGTGATAGACATATAAAGAGTTAGAAATCTTTATAATTGACTTGAATTAGGAGGTAGTGAATATGAGTGATCAGAATGTAAAAGCAGCACAAAAATATTTAAATGCGATGTTTGGTGGACATAAGGATTGGGTAAAACTGGATGAAGATGGAAAGACCGGAACAGCCGTGATGCAGGGAATCATTCGTGCATTTCAGATTCAGAATGGAATCTCAACGATTACAGGAACGGTTGGACCACTTACTATTAATACCATGAAGAAGTTAGCCATTATTACAAAAATGGATCCGAATGATACTCCGCAGGTTAATGTATGCTTGATTCAGTGTGCTCTGTTTTGCAAAGGATATGCTGCTGGAGGAATTACTGGAATTTATTATACATCAGGAGTAAATGCAGTTAAAAAGATGCAGGAAAATGCAGGACTGGAAGTTACGGGCAAAATTGATTGGAAAGTTTGGTCTGGATTGTTATCCCTAAACTGGTTTACAAAGGTTTCTGGTGGGGATTCCAATATTGTTCTTATTCAACAGCAATTAAATAGTGACTGGTCAGATGTTATTGGTGTTGGACCTTGTGATGGAATTGCCTCAAGACAGACAATTTTGTCTTTAGTTGGTGCATTGCAGGCGGCTGAAGGAGTTACAACTGAATTAATTACAGATTTGAATTCAGTTAATTTTGGCGATGCAACAACAAATGCGTTTCCGGGTACATTACAGAACGGACAGAACTCGACGAAATATGTTCCATTTAATAAGATTGCTCAATACGGACTATATTTTAACGGATATAATCCGGGAAGATTCGATGGCGTGTTTGATTCGACTACAGAGTCAAAGGTGTCAGAATTTCAGGAGTTTTATGGTCTGACAGGAATTGGACTTGTAACAAAAGGAAAAGTAAATGTTTCTACTATGAAATCATTGCTTACGAGTAAAGGCGATACAAACAGGGCAGCAAAAGCGTGTGACTGTGCAACAGTATTAAATAAACAACAGGCATTAGATATAAAAAATGCAGGGTATACTCATGTAGGACGTTATCTGACAGGTTCTGTTGGAAAAGAACATACACCGAAATATTTGACATCAACAGAAGTGAAAAACATTGAAAATGCAGGATTATCGGTATTCCCGATATATCAGGATGGAGGATATGAATTAAACTATTTTAAGGATCCGTCCCAGGGAAGTGTTGATGCACAGACAGCAATTTTAGCAGCCGAGAGAATCGGTATACCAAGTGGAACGACTATATACTTTGCAGTGGATTTTGATTGTTATTCATATCAGATTGATACATTTATTATACCTTATTTTGAACAGATTCACATGATCTTTTTCAGTTCGACAAATGATAAAAATTATAAAGTCGGCATTTATGCACCAAGATATGTATGTACTAAAGTTTATGAAGCAGGATTGGCAAGTAAATCATTTGTGGCAGATATGTCAACTGGATTTAGCTGTAATTTGGGATATTCGATGCCGAAGAACTGGGCATTTGATCAATTTTGTGAGTTGAACTCATTTTCTTCATCACCTTCGTTCCCACTGGATAAAGATGCATATTCAGGGAGAGATACTGGATTTAAAAAGTTCGATGCCGTATCGACAAAAACAGATGAGGAAATAGCGCAAGAAAATCTTCGGGCAAAGGTAAAAATAGCACGAAATCAATATGTCTATAATGTAATGGAGCCGCTTGGTTATCTGAATAAAATTATGGATGTGGGTGTGGAGTATGATAAGGAAATTTCACTGGGAACAATGATGAGTCCTCAAGGAGCAATTGATATTTCTACTAAAATATCCACATCGCTTGAAAGTTCAACTGGTAAAATTTATAATATAAAAGTGGATATAGGAAATGATGGAGAATTGACACAAACTTGCAAAAATCAAATTATGGAGATTTCATCAAATTTATCAGATACAGGTATAGAGGGAGCAGATAACTTTGGAAATACGATAGAAAAAATTGCTTTATCGGTTAAATCTGGTAATATTGCTTTTGAAATAAATAATGTTTTTGCCAATAGTGTAGAGTTTTCCATTGTATTTAGTACATCAGATTTGCTGCCAGAAGAGGAAAAAGAGTGGACAATATCGGTTGCTTTGATTTTTACAATGACATTAAATTCTAATAGTGGTCTTGAATTTAATGTTGTAGAATTCACAAAAGAGCATAGTAATATACTGGCAGGAGCCGTAATATTAGTTCTTGCGGGTGCATTAGTTGTAAATGCAATTCCGTCAATTATTGCTTTATTTTCAGCTGGAGCAGGTACTGTTTTTGGTTTGTTGATTCAAGCGCTGTAAATTGTAAAAGAATAAAAGAGACAATGGCCAGAGGTTCGATTTTATAAAGAGGACCTCTGGCAAAAGGGGGATTAAGAAGAATGCATATTAAATCAATTGTGTCAGATGAGGATAGGGAAGAATTAGAAAGAATGCTTTCGCTTGGGTTTATAATTCCTAATCAATTATTTAAAACAAGACAGAAAAGTAGAATGATTATCTATATTTTTACACCTGTAGAATTTTTACTGTCGATTAATTGTTATCTGTCGGAAAGTTATTTGATGTTTGGAATAGGGATTGGAACTTGTGTGGCTTGTGTGGCTTGGATTATTTGGTATCAAATGATTGGTAAAAATTTTGAAAAAAATGTTCATGAATTTGTCTGGGGTAGATCAGGATATGAAACGGTGGATATCGATGAAAACGCAATTAAAATAGATGAAGATCAAATTTATGAATTTAAAAATATTGATAGAATGTTCTTATATAAAAACTTCTTTTTTTTCATAACAAATGAAAAGAAAATATTTATATTTAAAACGACAGATATGGAGTCGGATGAACTTATAAAAATTATTAAAACAACAGGGATTTTATTTGAAAAAAAGAAAAACCATTTAATATTTATAAGTATTGTAAAAAAGGAAAAAGTTTTTAAAAATAAGCAGAGGATGGTGGATTTATCATCCTTTTAGAGAAGAGCATGTATTTTAAAGGGAATCTGGTTTTGCAGGTTCCCTTTTTGCCATCAAAAACGTTGATGTTTTATCAAATGACGCTAAAAATAAAAAGAATAATGCAGGGGGTGACATTATTAGTTATCGCTGTAATATTTGGATAAAATATAAATAAAACATAAAAAATATAAATAAATTATAAAATGGCGACAGTTTTTTCTTGTTCAAGTGTTTATTATATAGAGGACAAAATAAGACAGCAAAGGAAGTGGTGCTGTTGCATCGGAAAAATGACACAAAATTAGTGATGTCCATTCGGGAAAAGAATTGAAGGGGATTCTTTTCCCCATTTGTCGTGTTACGAAAGACTGAGGGTAAGAAAATATGCTAGAACTTGCAATCTGTGATGATGACATCATCCTATGTAATTGGTTAGAACAGAAGCTGCTCCATTATGGGAAAGCGAATGACTGTCAGATATCTATAGAAATATACTATTCTGCGGAGCAGCTTCTTAACAGGCTGGAAGAAGAATCCTACGATATGTTATTCCTTGATATTTGTCTGGAACATGAGAATGGAATTGATATCGGAACGGAGATACGAAAGAAAAATTATGGAAAAGAACTGCGGATTACCTATATTTCAACATATCAGGAATATGCTATGAAATTATTCCGTATTCATCCATTTGATTTTCTTGTAAAGCCAATCCGAGAGGAAGAACTTTTCCGGGTGATAGGTGAATTACGGGAACTGTTAAAAGAACGGAAGAAAATATTTGAATATACGGATACAAAAGGAATCCACAAGATTTCTTATGACAAGATCCTGTATTTTTATAGTCTGGGAAAAAGAGTACATATCGTGACATCGGAAAAAGAATATGAATATCGAGGAAAATTAAAGGATGTAGCGGATGTAACAGAAGAATATTTCTTACTGATTCACAAGTCCTATCTCATCAATATGGAACACGTGGAGCATTACGAATATGACAACGTGGTTATGAAAGACAAGACACGTCTCAGTATCAGTAAAGCAAATCGCAAGAAGGTCAGGGAAAGACTATTACAAACGGAGAAGAAAAGATTATGAATATCCATTTGATCACTTATCTGACAAGTAAATTATTCTGGATTTATACTGTGTTCCGTTACAATACCATCCTGTATCCAAAAAATGAGGATACACAAAAGCTATTTGCATATTTTTGTGCATATCTGCTTTCATGCTGGGGAAGCATGCAGTGGGGAACGATGTACGGAGATCTGATCTTTGAGCTGATAGCTCTGTTAATTATAACAGTGGCATATCAGGCAGACTGGCAACATCATGTCTGGAATACACTTATGGTATATATTATGGGAATTTTATGTGATGGGATTCCAATCGTGTTCTTTCAACGGTATGCGGTAGCAAGAAATCCGGTGCATCATCACATGGGACCGGGAACTATTGTAATGGGAAATTTTATATTCTTTTTACTGGAAGTCATTATTGAAAGAAAAGTAGGTGTAAAGAGAAGTTATTATATAAAGAACCGTCATTGGCTTGCTATGCTTTCTGTCCCGGTGATCAGCATTATAGTCTGTATCAGGATATTGCTGCCAGACAGAAGAGGTGTGCGGTCTACGATTGTATTATTCTTACTGTTTATCAATGTGTTTATTTTCTATCTGCACGATGAGGTTCAGAAAAGTTATATTGAAACAGCAAAACAGGAAGAGATGAAAATTCAGATGAGCCAGTATGCAAAAGAACTGGAGATGATGATGAAATCACAGGACAGGCTGAATAAGATACATCATGATTACAAGCACCATCTTACAACAATAGGGGCAATGGCAAAAACGGGAGGAAATGAAGAGATTCTATCGTATCTGAAACAAATGGAGAATATAGCCGGAACAGCCTTATGTCATCATTTATATACAGAAAACCGTAATATGAATAATCTGCTGAATTATATTTTGGAAGATTCGAAATCAGTAATTGAAAATCCGGAGATTTCTGTAGAAATACCGAATCATATAGGGGAAGAATTATTTGATATAAGTATAATAGTGGGAAATCTTATGGATAATGCTATTCGTGGGACAGCAGCTTCAGATGAAAGGAGATTATCGTTTCAGATGTATTATGGAAAAGGAATCATGAATATCCAGATTGAGAATAGCATAAAAGATACACCAAAAGTGCGGAATGGAATTTATCTGACAACGAAAAGCAGGAAAGAAGGACATGGAATAGGATTACAAAATGTGAAACTCGTAGTAGAAAAATATCATGGTCAGATGGAGATCTGCCATACGGAGAAATCCTTTCAAGTGAAAATATTATTATATATGAAATTAGATGAAAAATAGTAAGGCGATGGTGTCTTACTATTTTTTTCGACCGATTTCGTCTATTTTTGCCACCTCAAGGGGCATTTTTACCATTTATGAAAATTTTGTGATTTTTTAGATTATAGTAGTGCCAAAGTCAGAAAAAAGGAGGGTAGCGGTTATTTTGTAAAGGAATTATAGAAAAAGATTACAAGAGGGAGAAAGAGACTATGAAGAGATTTCGAAAGTCGGCTATAGCCTTAGTACTTGCACTCCTGATGGCACTACAGGGAACAGAGCCTATTTTTGTACAGGCAAAAGAGGCCATTGAGGATGTACAGAAGAATGCAGATTTCTCCAGACCAGAGGCTTTGACGGAAGAGGAAGCAGGGATTACAGATTCCACATCTGGAGAACAAGATAAGAGTCAGCAGTCTGATGCGGACGTACAAAATGAAACGACGCCATCAGAAGATACAGAGACGCAGGAAGAACAGACAACTCCAGCGGAAGAAACAGAAGAAAATCCGCAGGAAAAAGAAGTGGAGTTGAAAGAACCACAGGATTACTATCCGATTCCAGAAGAACCGGAAGGTGAACTGATTGATTATGATGCCATTTCCAAGACTTATAAGACAGGGGACAAGCAGTATACAACCGTTTATGGAGGTTATGTCGGAACTTATAAGAATGAGGATGGAGATACCGAGCTGGTTGATAATACACTTGTAAAACCAGAAGAAGCAGATACTCCGGCATCCGAAGAAGCACAGGAAGCCAGCAGTGTAGTGGCAACTGAAGAAAAGGAAGAGAAAACAGAAGTTTATCAGAACAAGGCAAACGATTATGCTATCCTTCTTCCGGAACAGATGTCAGAAGAGAATGGTGTAACGATTGAAAATGGAAAGACCAGAATCGGGATCATTCCGGTAGATGGAGATTATACACATTCCGTTATTAAAGACAATGCGATCCTTTATAATGAAGTTTACGAGGGCGCAGATGTTCAGTATACAGTACTGGATTCCAGCATTAAGGAAGATATCGTACTTCAGCAGCCAACAGACAGGGAAGTCTATGAATACGAGCTGCAGATTCCGGGGTATCAGGCAGAAGTAAAAGACAATCAGGTCTATATCTATCCGGAAGGGAAGACAATCAAAGATGCGAAGTATCTTCTGGAGACGCCATCAATGGAAGATGCTGCCGGGGAAATCAGTTTCCTGATCACATTGGAACTTCGGGAAGAAGATGGAAAAACAATCCTGACCGTAAAACCAGATAGGGATTGGCTTTCGGCAGAAGAACGTCAGTATCCGGTCAGGATCGATCCGACACCAGTAGAGATTCAGAAGAGTTCCTTTAACATGATCGGTGTGGAAGAGGGAAGTCCTACCAGTCAGATTGGTGACAACAATTATCCGTATGTCGGATTTGATGATGGTATTAAGTCTGGGAACCTTGCAGGATTTGGTACTGCACACCAGAACTGCCGGACTTATATCAAAGTAAATTCAAATTTTAGTCAGATTCCGAAAGATTCCAAAATTGACAGTGCAACATTTGCAGTCAGTCAGAAAACTGCATACAGTGGTGGTGCATCCCAGTTTGGACTTTATCGTGTAGATCAGTCGTGGAACACCTCCATCACATGGAAAACAAAACCAGTAAATCTTACGTTTCAGGATGTACAGAATGCAAGTACCAGCAGGAACAGCTATATCAATTATGACGTCAAAGATCTGGTCAATGACTGGGTGCAGGGAACTCATGCGAATAACGGATTTGCACTGGTAGCCATTGCCGAGGCAAATAACCTTGGAGCTTCTATGCAGTGTGAGGTACTGAATAACAGGGCATCCGTTTATGGACCGAAACTCAGCATCCAGTGGTCACCGGCTGAAGATCCATATCTGCGAGATATGTCACTGGATGAAACAACGATCCTGCTTCGCCCGATGACAGAAAAGAATACAAATGGAAAGCTGAAGTTTGATGCCGTATTTGCAGACGGAATTGCAAAGAGCAAATCTACAGTAGAATATTATCTGCTTCCAGATGAGGAAAATGAAGAACATCACGAAACAGATGCAAAACCATTGTATTCCTATCCAGACAGTACTGAATACAATAAGCAGTTCCCGGAGGCGAATAAGTATTACAGCAAAGATTCCAACTGGCAGAGTGCACTGTATTCAGGGCTGACGAAGGACAAGCTTTATAAGATCAAAGCAAAAGCATCGAAAGAGATTGATGGAAAGCTGGAAACAGGAAAAGAAGTGACCAGTGACAGCTTTGTGATCTATGAAGTGAAGCAGTTTGATACATTCCCGAAGATTGCAAAATATTATGGTGTTCCGCTTAAGAACATTATGAAAGACAATCAGGTTATGGACGCACTGGTAGTCGCAAATAACACGATCTTTATCCGTAACCCACAGACAAATGTTCCATATAGTCCTGCACCGCTTACCGATCAGGATAAGATGCGGATTGACGGAGCATTGATGGGAAGAGGCCTGCACTGTGAATTTGGATTTGAACCAGTCAACTTAAATACTGGTAACTTCTACATGGATCAGTCCGATGCGACGATGAATGAACTGAATGGAGAATTCTCCATTACAAGAAGCTACAATTCCAAAGGAACAGACCAGCATTCCATGTTCGGACGTGGATGGAGCTTTAACTATGACCAGTCACTTTCTCAAATGGAGGACGGAAGTCTTCTGTATATGAGAGGGGACGGAAGTTATCTGATCTTTGATAAGAATGAAGATGGAAGCTACACTGCTCCGGATGGTTATGTATATGATTTAAAAGCAGTCAGCTATAAAGATACAGACCATGACTACATCGGATGGGAACTGACAGATGCGGATCAGAGCGTCTGGTCATTTGATAAATATGGAATTTTACGTTATGTAACGGATGTGAATGGATTTAAGACAGTATTAGATTATGACGATGATTATAATCTGAGTAAGATTACAACACCATCCGGAAAAACATTCGGGGTAAAACAGGATAAATTCGGGCATATCAAGGAACTGTCTCTTCCAGATGGTGGAAAAGTTTCTTACAAATATGATGAGCAGGGAAATCTGATATCTGTAACAGATCCGAATGGAACAACAAAAGAGTACAAATATGATGATGACAGCCGTATGACAAGCTGGAAAGATGAGAATGGCAATACGGTTGTAAAGAATACTTACGATAAAGAAGGAAGAGTTGTAGAGCAGACTGATGCAGAAAAAGGAACGGCAACTTTCAAGTACGGAAAGAGTTCTACTACAACAACGGATAACGAAGGAAATAAGACCGTTTATCATTATGATGATCAGTACCGCACAACATCCATTGAATATCCGGATGGAACAACCTGTGAAAAGACTTATAATGCAGAGAATCAGCTTGCTTCCGAAACGACAGCAGCCGGAACAAAAACTTACACTTATGATACATTTGGCAATGTAGCAACGGAGACAAGAGAGGATGGAAAGACAGCCTCTTATACTTATAATGAGCAGAATAAGCTGACCAGTGCAACTGGATATAACGGAGCAACGGTTACTTACAGTTATGACGGTAATGGAAATATGGTCACATCTACAAAACCGGATGGAACAGCCATTACCTATACTTACGATGACAAACATCGTATGGTATCCCAGACAGACGGCAGAGGTGTCACAACAACGTATTCGTATGACGGACCGAACATGACCGGATATGTGGATGGAAATGGAGCAGCATGGGGATTCACGTATGACGCGATGAATCGTGCAGTTACCATGACAGATCCACTTGGAAATGTAACCTCGAACAGTTACGATGCGAATGGCAATCTGACTTCCAAGACAGCAGCCGATGGCGGTGTGACCGCTTATACGCTGGATGGTGTGGGAAATATTACAGCAAGTACTGACGCACTGGGGAATACCACCACTTATACTTATGATAAGATGTACAACATGACCAGTGGTACAGATCCGAAAGGAAATCAGATCAGCTACGTTTATGATAAGAATTATCAGCAGGTCAAAGCAACCGATGCAAAAGGAAATACAATTACTTATAAGTATGACAGCATGGGACGTGTCATAGAAGAGAGTAATAAAGATTTTGGAACAAAGCTCTATGAATATGACAAAGCAGGAAATCTGAAAAAATATACCGATGGAAATGGAAATGCAACCGTATCCAAGTTTGATTCTCTTGGACAGGTGCTTCAGTCCAAAGATGCAGTTGGTAATATAACCAAATATGAATATGACGCATTAGGAAATGAAACCAAGATTACTTATGGAGATGGAAGCAGCCATTCCAAGGAATATGATAACTGCGGAAGACTCGCTAAAGAGACAGATGAATTAGGTGCAGTTACCACTTATACTTATGATGCGGCAGACAATCTGGTATCAAAATCAGATGACAGTGGAAGAACCTGGACTTATACCTACGATAATACAGGAAACCGCTTAAGTGAAACCAACCCAGAAGGTGGAACTACCACATATACTTATGATAAAGCAGGAAATCTGGTATCTTCTACCGATGAAGAGGGAAGAACAGATACTTATGCTTACGACAAGGCAGGAAATCTGACTACATCCAAAGATGCCCTTGGATATACCGTATCCATGAAGTATGACTTAAATGGAAATCTGGTATCCTCTACCGATGAAAATGGAAATACCAGTACCATGACTTACGATGGTAATGGAAACATGACATCGGTAAGCGATGCAAAGGGCAACATTACAGCAATGAAATATGATTCCACCGACAATCTGGAACAGACGGTGGATGCCCTGAAAGGAAAGACCACTTACGAATACGATTCACAGGGCAACAGCACAAAGATGACAGATGCCCTCGGCAATGCGTATAGTTATGTGTATGATAAAGAGGGAAATAACACATCCATAATACTGCCGACAGGGGACAAGGTGCTGATGGAGTACGATGCCATCGGACAGCTTGTAAAATGTACGGATGCACAGGGACTCGTAATTACCTATCAATATGACGGAGCAGGCAACCTGATCCATTCCTCCGACAATGGTGGAAACAGTATGGATTATACTTATGATGGTGCCGGAAATGTACTGACACAGACCGATGAACTTGGCAGGACAGCAACATACAAGTACGATCAGTACGGCAGACTCCTGAAACTTACTGAAGCAGACGGAAGTATCACATCTTATGAATATGATGTTATGGACCGCATTACAGCGGTAACGGATGCGGAAGGTCATAAAACAACCTTTACCTACGATAAAGTCGGCAACCAGTTATCCATGACAGAAGAAGAGGAAGCCACATATAAATACGCTTACGATAAGAAAGACCGGGTTATTTCTCAGACAAATCCACTGGGAGCATCCAGCACCTTTAAGTATGACGGAAATGATAATGTGACGGAATCTGTCGATGAAAACGGTACGGTTACCAAGTATGCTTACGATAAAAATGACAATCTCGTATCCCAGACAGACGGAAATGGAAATACGACAACCTACCAGTATGATGAACTGGACCGCAAGATCGGTGAGACTTCTCCGTTAAAAGAAACAAATGAATACCGTTATGATGCCATTGGAAATCTTACCAAATCAAAAGATCCGATGGGACTCATTACCGAATACAAATATGACAGCCTGAGTAACATGACGGAACAGATTTCTCCAAAGGGAGCAGTTACCAAATATGATTACGACAAGCATGGCAATGTCATTTCTGTAACGGATGCAAAGGGAAATGAGACACAGTACAGTGTTGACCTGAATGACAATGTCACAAAGATGACACAGGCGAATGGTGGAGAGTATACCTATAGTTATGATAAAGCCGGACGTCTGAAGAGTATGACCAGTCCACTGGGTTATACTAAAAATTTCTCTTATGATAAAGTGGACAACGTGGTAAAAGAAAGCGACAGCTTAAAGAGTACCACTACTTATACTTACGATAAGCTCCATAACATGAAGTCTTCTACCAATGCACTGGATGGAACAACCAGCTTTTCTTATGATAAGTATGGCAATCTGGTGAAGGAGACAGATCCGCTTGGACGGAGCAATACCTACAGTTATGACCTGGCAGGTCAGATGACTTCTGCAGCTGATCCGCTTGGTAAGATAACTGCTTACACTTACGACCCGGCAGGAAATATTACTGAGATCACCAAACCGGGTGGAAGAAAGACCAGCTATGGATATGATAAGAATTATAATGTTACATCTGTAACAGATCCGATGGGCTATGTTGCAAAGACAGTCTACGATAAAGACAACCGTGTAACAGAAGAGACCGATGCACTGGGGCAGAAGGAATCCTATACCTATGATAAGGACAGCAGGGTAACTTCTATTACAGACAAGCGTGGATTCACAACGGGATTTGATTACGATGCACATGGGAATATTCAGGTTGTTACAGATAAGACCGGATTAAAGAGCCATCTGGAATATGACAAGAATGACAACCTGACCAAAGTAACTGATGCCCTTGGCGGTGTAACAACTTATGGTTACGACAACATGGATAACCTGGTGACCTTCACCAATGCAGCAAATAAGACAACGAATTATACTTATGACTTAGAAGGCAACCTGACATCCATCAAAGATCCGGCAGGAAGAACGGAGAAATTCGACTATGATGAAAAAGGCAGACTGACCGGACATACACAGGCAAGCGGCAAGAAAACCACGTATGATTACGACAAACTGAATGACCTGTTGGAGAAATCTTATCAGGACGCAAAAGGCGAGACATCCGAAAAGGACGTGACCTACGCATATAACAGTGCCGGGGAACGGGTATCCATGAAGGATCAGACAGGCAAGAGCAGCTACGAATACGATGCACTTGGAAGAATCACCAAAGTGACAAGCGGTTCGAAAAAGGATGTCAGCTACGTTTATGATGACGCAGATAATCTGCAGGCAATCGTATACCCGGATGGGACAAAGATCAGCTATGAATACGACTTAAATGATAATCTGGTAAAACTGACAGACCGTAATAGAAAAGTAACCACTTACAAGCATGATGCACTGAACCGTGTGACAGAAGTTACTAGAAGTAATGGAACAAAGACGGAAGTATCTTACGATGCAGAAGATCATATCACAAAGATTGTGAATACCTGTGGTTCCTGCGGCAAAGTAATCAGTACTTATGAGTACAAGTACAATGATCAGGGATATGTAGTTGGAGAAACAGCTACGGAACTGGAAGCTGGAACAAGAAAGACGCCAAGCTGGGAAGACTGGTACAACTGGGGCGATACACAGAAAGAGACAGACAAAGCAGACTGTGAGCATCAGGAAAAAGAGATCCAGACGACACGTACCTATGAATACGATGACAACTGGGAACTGACACGCTGTACAGAAAAAGCAGAGGGCGGTAAAAAGACAGTCCATAATTATACTTATGACAAGATTGGAAACCGGACCTCTTACGAGAAGATCGAGGATGGTGTCAGCAAAGCAAAATATAACTATAAGTACAACGATTCCAACCAGCTCATCAAACGCACCAATGCAAAGATCTGGGGCGATCCGGGAACAACCTACAGCTATGATAAAGATGGCAATCTGATCCAGGAATGTGATAAGACAAACAGTGCAGATCCGGTTACTTATGAATACACAGCAGAGAATCGTTTGGCAGTAGTAAAACAGGGTGGAACAGTCCTGATGGCAGCCATGTACGATGGAGATAACAACCGGGTATTCGAACTTGATAACACCTATAAATGGGAAGACTGCTATGGCGATGAAGTCCTGATCCCGGCGAACTAGCGTACCGAAGATGGAAACAGCCCGAAAGAGCAGCTTGCCTCTCTGGTAAAAGGCGGTTCCAATGCCAAAGGATACACACTGACAGAGTATATCAACGATATCAATCGCGAGAATACAGAAGTCCTTGCAGAGTATGGAGCAGACGAGAAAGTACGTCAGGCTTATACTTATGGAGAAAGTGGAATCGGAGAACGGGTAAGCGTTGATAAATCGGAAGAAAGCAGTTATTATTTATATGACGGAAGAAACAGCGTGACCGGAATCCTGACCGAAACAGCTAATCTGACGAACAGTTATCAGTATGATTCATACGGTAACCTTACATCAGGAACAGCAGACGGTGTCAATTACTACGGTTACAATGGGGAGTCCACAAATGTAAAAACAGGACTTCAGTATCTGCGGGCAAGATACTATAACGCAGAGAACGGAACCTTTACAACTGAAGATAGTGACCTTGGAACGACAGAAAATCCATTGACCAGAAACCGCTACGATTATACGACCAATAATCCGCTGAATTACAGTGATCCGACAGGACATTCATTGTGGAGCAGGATTAAGAGTACAGCTAAAAAAGCAGCGAAAGCAGTCAAGAGTGTCGGCAAGAAAATCGTTAATACTGCGAAAAAGGTAGTCAAAACAGTAGTAAATACAGCTAAGAAAGCAGCAAAAACTATTGTTAACACAGTGAAGGGGGTAGCAAAAACTGCCAAAAATGCAGCTAAACATGCAAAACAGACATATCAATCTGTGAAAAATCGTGTAACCAGTAGCAGTACATATCAAAAGATCACATCCAGAGGAAGTCAGTTTATTCGTTCTGTAAGCAATGGGGTACAGAAAATTGGAAAAACTTATACATCTTTCAAATCCTATGTTTCAGAAAGAACGGCAGAAATCCGCTCAGAAGTGGTACGACATATGTGTACGACAACAAATCGTATTACAGATAAGCTTGGAAAAGTAGACTGGAATGCGGTGAAAAAAGTAGCCATTGGTATAACTGCGGTTACAGTTTCTGGTCTTGTAGTTGCTGCAACAGGCGGTTTGGCTGCAGGAGCAGTTCTGGCAGCATTGCCAGCAATGGGTGGCTTAGGAACGGCGATGGTTTCAGGAGCAGTTATTGGAGCTATTGGTGGAGCTTCATATAGTGCAGTGAATTCAGGTTTGTCTGGAAATAGTCTGAAACAAGTAGCAAAAGATACGTTAGTCGGTGGTATTGCAGGAGCAGTGACAGGTGGCGTTATGGGTGGCCTTAGTTATGGGGCTGGGAAACTTTTGAATGTAGTAAGGAGTGCAGGAAGTACCCATAATGATGGGATTGATAAATCGTTTAAAAAATTAGTTGCAGAAGTAACCGAAACAAAATTGCCAGAAGGCACTTGGGAAAAACCACCATTAGAGCGAGGAGATATTATTGACAAAGCTATGGGAAATAACTTGGGACACAATTTCCCGACCATAGATAAAGTAGAAAATGGTGTTGTGACTAGTGTTAAAAGCCGAGACTTAGGTGCAAAGACTTATCAAAATGGTAATAAATTGGAAAAGGTAATTGTCAAGGACATTAATAAAGTTTCAGGATTTATAGGAGAAACATTTAATGGTAAATTTGTTAATGCGGAAGAAATAGTGGGTAGACAATTACAAGTAGTTGTTCCAAATGTAACATTAAGCGAAGCTCAGATAAATGCAGTTAATAATGCTACAAAACATGGTATTGATAAAGGTGTTAAACTCATTATTACAGTAGGAAAATAATAGCAAAGTAAATAGCTTAAGGGGAATATTTTATTCCCCTTAAGTAATAGAGAGGAGAAAACGGATATGATTTCTGTATATTATAATCAAAAATATGGTTTCTTAATTGTGCCTAATGCCATTGAAAGGTTTATGGGATGTTATATTTCTATCGAACCTACAATTGAAATTATGGCTGAAGAAACAATAGATAAGATAGGCTGTGCAATTAGAAAAGGAATAAAAATTGCAGAAAGTTCCCCAAAAGTAGACGAATCTCAATTAAACAATTTTTGGAAACAAACAAAATATAAAAGTTTTCCAACATTTTCCAAGAATTATCAAAGAATTGATTTGAAACAAAATGGAGATGAATTAGAAATTAGAAGATGGGAACGGAATAATAGAGGGGGATATTCGCGAAAAACGGAAGAAAAAGATTATATTAATTTTATAGAAATGTCGGATTATGAATTGGGCTTGTTTATAAAAAAAAAATGTTTGAACCATGTGAAATTAGAATTGATGAAACAGAAAGATTTGAAACATTAGAGGGGAAAATAATTAGTTATTCGATTCCAAATGAGCATTATAAAAATATTGGTGATGGTCATACAGATTCTTATATGACATATAGAAATGAAGATTATGATAAGTTGTATATTTCCTTTTTTGATAGGTGATGGAACTGATTGTACAGATGAAGTAAGCATAAAAAATCATTACAAAAAAATATACAAGCAAATGTCGAATATTAAATTTGAAAGTAAATGTAATAAAAAATATGTAGATTTTTTAACAGAAAATGGAGAAGTATTGCTGAGTTTTATTGATAATGGTTATGTGGAGTTTTTTATGTGCATTCCATATAATATTGAAAGAAAAGTTCAAAAGGAGTCAATAGAACAGTATTTAAAAATGTTATTTTCGATAAAAATTGAAGATAAATAAAGCGTGAAGGAGAGAATATGCAAAAGAAGAATTGTGTTTTGTGCATAAGTATAGGAATTATAGTATGTATATTGTTATCAGCTTGCTCCAGACAACCAGACTTTGATGCCAAATCCTACGTCCAAAGTTCTCTTGATGCACACTATCATGGAGAATATAAGGACTATGCGAATCTGTTAGAAATCTCGGAAAAAGATGCCAAGAAAGAAATCGAAGAGGATTTTAATGAGAGTATCCAACAGCAATTTGATGATTCCGATAACATTACGGATAAAGGAATTGCTGATTATGCGGAAAAACTGACAGAAGTAAAGAAACTGGCAAAATACAAAGTACAAGATGTGAAAGAAGAGGATGGAGTCTATACAGTAAGTGTACAAGTTGAACCATCCAATGTATTTCAGACATTGCAACAAAGCTCTACAGAGGTAAGCAATGAAAAAATAAAGCAGGGATTGGATGGAAATGATCCGGAAGTCTTTGCAGCTGTATTAACAGAAAGTGTCCAGAAGAGTCTTGAAAAGAACAGATATGGAAAAGCTGTTACTGTAAACGTATCCGTGGAAAAAGATAACTCAGGAAAATATGGTCTTTTGGATACAGAGATGAATAAGTTGGAAGCAGCGATGTTCCCAACAGAATAAGAATGAATGGAAAGCTATCAGAGGAAAAAAACTGGTAGCTTTCTTTTAAACTCCAAGACAAGAAAACTTGTTAAAAAAGCTATTGTAATAGTAGAAAAATTATAATAAATAATGGATGACAAGAGTCTTTTATTCATTATGAGAAAAAGAAGGAATCTCCTATGAACCAACAAGAAATATTCACGTAAGATGGAAAAAAGTGCTGTAATCGAAGAGGTTGCAGCATTTTTTTCTTCGACATTTTTCGAACATTATAACGTACCTATCCGGTCACCGCCATGCTCCGATTTGATTTCTATATCAAAAATCAGATCGGAGGAAAGATAAATGGCTTATAACAAGACAAGTGAAGAACGAAAGTGGAATTATTGGAAAGAACAGGAAGAAAAGAAATTGCGTGAACTGGGAATGGAAGAAGAGAAGATCCAAAAGCTGCGCCAGATGGACAGGGAAGACTTTCTGGAAGAGCGCAGATACCGGGAACATCTGGATGAAACGATGCAGGATATGGATTCCATAAAAGAAAAGGACAGCGAGCTGTTTGCAAGGGATGTAAAGGAGCTTCTGGATCACATAGGTGATAAGCGAATCTATGAACTATTGAAAGAAACGGAGCATCAGACACTGGAAATCCTCTTACTCAGTACATGGGGATATTCTGGAAGAGAAGTTGCTAAGATTATGGGAATGGCAGAACAGACGATTTATACCAAAAGAAACCGTTTGAGAAAAAATTAAAAATTTATCAAAAATTGAATAATTATGGCGTTTTTCGTCGGCTATTTAATAGGCAGGTAAATTTTGCCAGTGTACTTTGACAACCTCATACCAGCATTACAGGTACGTTCCCGTAAGTAGAAGCGTGGCAGGAAGACGCGAGGACAGATGAAAAGGGCATGGAAGAAATTAGACCAGAAAGTGAGAGGCAGAGTTCTTTTGTGGCGTTTTCGTTTCGAGCGAATCATCTTTAACTGAAACAGGACCGTGGCGGTCTTTTGCGAGGATCACTTACGAGGGGATAATGATACATAGGAACTGCCAGTGAGCAGAGGATGGACTTTGGGTTGTAATCAGCAAGACTTTTAGAAAATCCGTGAGCGGTGCAATGCCAAGCATCCGCCTGTAATGTTCCCGTAAGGCAATGGGGGAGTCGAGGACAAATACAACGCCAAAAATCAAAAGTATAAGAAATCAAGGAAGAATGTGTCGTTGATATCAGATACATACGGCTGTAGGGAGAAATCCTTTACAGCCGTATTGATGTGATATCAGCACGCATATCAGGTAACAAATTATGTATTACACAAGAGAATATCTCAATAGAGCGCATCGAGAAATTGATACTATTTTCCGAGTGCTGTTCCCGGAACATGGAATGGCAGTAAGGGAAGAACAGATTATGTTATGCCACAAAATGCTGGATAACCTGCTGGGAAGAAACATAGCACTGTGTGACGCGGGTGTCGGTATCGGCAAGACGTATGCCTATCTGGTGGCCTGTGTTCTGATGAGAAAATATTCCCTCCTTGCAGAAGGATG
>ENA-OQBL01000148-OQBL01000148.1-human-gut-metagenome-genome-assembly--contig:-NODE-148-length-40494-cov-5.116432_pt1 | contig 40494 bp, 37 predicted proteins | sample MGYA00242747_ERZ504553 | MGnify/ENA primary metagenome ERZ504553 (study PRJEB26092, sample SAMD00036240) | human gut metagenome | host: Homo sapiens | study: EMG produced TPA metagenomics assembly of...
AGTAACGTAGCCAAAATTCATTCCAGATTGCCTGCGGCAATGGAATTTTGGCTTGTATGTCTCGGGATTTTGGCATATTCATGCCAAAACACCTCGCGGGATAGTGGTGTGTGAACAGTAACAATATGTCCAAACGATAAATAGAATATTTTAAAGCTTCCTTGCATATTTTATAACAATACATGAAGGTTATGTGTAAATATGCAAGGGGGCTATTTTTATGGAAAATTTTCAGGTGTATCGTGATATCCAGGCCCGTACAGGGGGAGATATATACATAGGGGTCGTAGGACCTGTCCGCACAGGAAAATCTACATTTATCCGCAGATTCATGGAACTTGTTGCATTGCCGCAGATGTCAGATACAAAGCAGGCAGAGATTAGAGATCAGCTTCCTTTAAGCGGATCAGGCAAAATCATCACCACAGCAGAAACAAAATTTATTCCCAAAGAAGCAGTTCCCATCACTCTCGGAGAAGATCAGCAGGTAAAGATCCGCCTGATCGACAGTGTGGGTTTTCTGGTAAAGGGTGCATCCGGGCAGACGGAGGACGGGAAAGAACGAATGGTAAAAACTCCCTGGTTTGAGCAGGCAATCCCATTTCGCGAGGCCGCACGCATCGGAACACAGAAAGTAATTCAGGAGCATTCCACAATAGGTATTGTGGTCACAACTGACGGAAGTTTCGGTGAACTTCCCAGAGACAATTTTCCGGAGGCAGAAGAGAAGACTATTCAGGAGCTGAAAAAACAGCAGAAACCATTTATCGTGCTGGTAAATTCGCAGATGCCATATAAAGATGCGGCTCTGAAAACAGCGGAAGAAATTCAACAGAAATATAAGGTAACTGCTCTGACAGTAAACTGTGACCAATTGAGAAAAGAAGATATTGCCAGGATTCTGGAGAAGGTTTTATATGAATTTCCTGTCAGTCAGATTCAGTTTTTTATTCCGCGCTGGGTAGAAATGCTTCCCCTGGAGCATGAGTTAAAACAGCAGATCCTTTCACAGATCAGGGATAAAATGAAAAGTATGCAGCATATACGTGATATCACAAAGGAATCTGTAAAATTATCCGGACCTTATGTACAGGATTCCCTTCTGGAAGATGTAGGCTTATCCGATGGAACAGTAAAGGTAAGAATACGCATAAAGGAAGAATATTATTACAGGATGCTCAGTCAGATGAGTGGAATCGAAATGGAGAGTGAATATGAACTGATCCATACAATGCAGGAACTGGTACATATGAAAGAGGAATATGTAAAAGTGCAGGCTGCACTGGAAGCAGTGCGTGGAACCGGTTATGGTGTGGTTGTCCCGAATCTGGATGAGATTGAGATCGCACAGCCTGAAGTGATCCGACAGGGGAATAAATATGGAGTAAAGATAAAATCAAAGAGTCCGTCTATCCATATGATAAAGGCAAATATAGAAACTGAAATTGCTCCTATAGTAGGAACAGAACAGCAGGCAAAGGATCTGATCCAGTATATTGACGAAGGCAGCCAGAGGGGGGAGAGTATCTGGGAGACTAATATTTTCGGTAAATCCATTGAGCAGCTGGTACAGGATGGCATCCGAAGCAAGATTGCAGCTATCAGCGAAGAAAGCCAGGTAAAGCTTCAGGATACCATGCAGAAAATTGTCAATGACAGTAAGGGCGGGCTGGTGTGTATCATCATATAGCTGCCGTATAATATGGTTCCTTTTAATTTTGCTTTTTAGCCGAACTGTGAAACAGTTATTTAGTTACAGGCAACGGAGAGCTCAGGTTACTGCGTCAATTACCGGTTCGTCAGTTTTTTTACTGTCAGTACTTTTTTCCCCTTCAATAACGACTTTATTAGGGAGGCATACGATGGTGCCTCCTTTTTCATCGATTGCCTTCTGTTTCATACACAGATGATCGGGGCATTGTGCAGAGATCATACGTGCCTGACCGTCTTTGATCTCACAGACATTTGTATCGTTGATTTTAATCGTCTGATCCTTTTCCAGAGAATAAGTTCCATATTCTTCTCCGTCTACAGTAATGCGGATGGAACCATGACTGCCCTTATTTATAAGAAACATTCCTCCCCACATCGCAAGTGCAAGAATAAGGATACCACCTATAAAAATGAATTCTTTTTTCTTCAAAATATTATTCCGTCCTTCGTTTAATAGTAACATAGCCAAATTTCATTCCAGATTGCCTGAAGTAATGGGATTTTTGCCTGTATGTCTCAGGAGTTCGGCATATTCATACCGAGACACCTCGCAGGATAGCAATGTGTGAACAGTAACTTGTCTGCATCATAACATGAATAAAAAAGAATAGCAACCTTCAGATGTTTGTGGTATGGTTATAATAATGAAAGAGAACGGAGGAAATCTTTTATGGGAAAATATATTATGGCACTGGATGCTGGGACAACCAGCAACCGCTGTATCCTGTTTAATGAAAAGGGAGAACGCTTAAGTGTTGCACAGAGAGAATTTACCCAGTATTTCCCGAAACCGGGATGGGTAGAACATGATGCAGATGAGATATGGGCCAGTATGCTGGGTGTGGCAGTAGAGGCAATGACCAAGATCGGAGCAGACGCTTCAAAGATCGCTGCGATCGGAATCACAAACCAGAGAGAAACTGCTATCGTATGGGATAAAAATACCGGCGTACCTGTTTATCATGCAATCGTATGGCAGTGCCGCAGAACATCGGAATACTGCGACTCGCTGAAAGCCAGAGGACTGACTGAGAAATTCAGGGAGAAAACAGGGCTTGTGATCGATGCTTATTTCTCTGCAACAAAAATAAAGTGGATTCTGGACAATGTAGAAGGAGCCAGAGAGAAAGCGCAGAAAGGGCAGCTTTTGTTTGGAACTGTGGAAACCTGGCTGATCTGGAAACTGACAAAGGGCAGAGTCCATGTTACAGATTATTCCAATGCATCCAGAACCATGCTTTTTAATATCAATACTTTACAGTGGGATCAGGAAATTCTGAATGAACTTGACATTCCAAAGTCCATGCTTCCCAAACCAATGCCATCCAGCTGTATTTATGGAAAAGCAGATCCGGCAGTCCTTGGCGGTGCTATCCCTATTGCAGGTGCAGCAGGTGATCAGCAGGCTGCTTTGTTTGGCCAGACCTGCTTTAATGCCGGAGAAGCTAAAAAATACTTATGGCACAGGATGTTTTCTTCTGATGAATACAGGAGAAAAACCTGTCTTTTCAAAAAACGGACTGGTTACTACGATTGCATGGGGATTGGACGGAAAGGTAACCTATGCATTAGAAGGATCAATTTTTGTTGCAGGTGCAGCTATCCAGTGGCTGCGAGATGAATTAAAGGTAATTGATTCCTCTGAAGATTCCGAGTATATGGCAAATAAAGTATCAGATACACATGGATGTTATGTTGTGCCGGCCTTTACAGGACTGGGAGCTCCCCACTGGGATCAGTATGCGAGAGGTACGATCGTAGGAATTACCCGCGGTGTGAATAAATATCATATTATCCGCGCAACGCTGGAATCTATTGCCTATCAGGTAAATGACGTACTAAATGCCATGAAAGCAGATTCAGGCATTAATCTGGCGGCATTAAAAGTTGATGGCGGAGCCAGTGCCAACAATTTCCTGATGCAGACACAGGCAGATATTATCAATGCACCGGTCAACCGTCCATGCTGTGTTGAGACAACTGCAATGGGGGCTGCTTATCTGGCAGGTCTGGCAGTAGGCTACTGGAGCAGTAAAGAAGAAGTGCGCCACAATTGGTCCATTGACCAGAAATTCTACCCGTCTATCACCGAAGAAACAAGAGAGCAAAAGATTAAAGGATGGAATAAAGCCGTGAAATATTCTTACGGATGGGCGAAGGATGAATAAAGCCAATTCAGGATATGAAGTGAAAACTAACATCTGCTTACATTTTATCAGCAAAGCTAAATAAAATTCAGTGTATTGACAACCTTACAGAGATAGTGGTACGGTAATACAGTAATTTCGGCAAAGGCCGATGATTTTGGAGTTTTACAAATTACATAACGAATATTGAGGTGCGAAAAAATGCAGGAAATGAAACCAATCAAAGAAGGTAAAGTACGTGAGATTTATGACAACGGTGACAGCCTGATCATGGTTGCGACAGACCGCATCAGCTGCTTTGATGTTATCCTGAACAATCAGGTAACCAAGAAGGGAACTGTACTGACTCAGATGTCCAAGTTCTGGTTTGACATGACAGAAGACATTCTGCCGAACCACATGATTTCTGTAGATGTAAAAGATATGCCTGAATTTTTCCAGCAGGAGAAATTTGACGGAAACAGCATGATGTGCCGTAAGCTTGAGATGCTGCCTATTGAATGTATTGTTCGTGGATATATTACAGGAAGCGGATGGGAAAGCTACAAAAAGACAGGTAAAGTCTGCGGCATTGAATTACCGGAAGGACTGAAAGAATCTGACAAGCTTCCTGAGCCGATCTATACTCCGTCCACAAAGGCTGAGATTGGCGATCATGACGAAAATATCTCCTATGAGCAGAGTATCGCTCACCTTGAGAAATATTTTCCGGGCAGAGGAGAGGAATTAGCTGCAAAACTTCGTGACAATACAATTGCACTTTATAAGAAATGTGCGGAATACGCATTAAGCAAGGGAATCATTATCGCAGATACCAAATTTGAATTTGGTCTGGATAAAGACGGAAACATGGTGATCGGTGATGAGATGCTCACACCGGACAGCTCCCGTTTCTGGCCTGCTGAAGGATATGAACCGGGACATGGCCAGCCATCCTTTGACAAACAGTTTGCACGTGACTGGCTGAAAGCAAATCCGGACAATGACTGGACACTTCCGCAGGACATTGTGGATAAGACAATTGGAAAATATCTTCAGGGTTATGAAATGCTTACAGGTAAGAAATTATAATAATTCAGAGATATAGCAGATACTGCTGTTCGAAACATTGATAAAAGTTCGGACAGCAGTATTTTTTTGCTGAAATGCCATAAAAAATATGGAAATCAGATAAATTTTTTGTTAAACTAAAGTGAAGAAAGTAATGGAAAAAACAGGATTGTAGTCATGGTGTGTGGTTAAATTTTTTGTTTCTGAGATTATGAAAATATGTAAGGAGAAAAAGGTTTATGAAAACATTGAAAAAATTGCTTTTTATCATAATGGCAGTTGCTGTTTTAGATATGCCGGTATTTTGTGTACAGGCTGTGGAAAGTGATATTTCTGTTACAGAGCAGTCCGAAGCATCCCCGACGCCATCTCCGGTTCCCATAAGAGAACTGGTTACAAAGGGAAACAAGATTTACTATTATTATAAGGGAAAAATGGTTAAGAACAAATGGAAGAGATATAATGGCTATAAGTATTATTTTGGCGCAAATGGAAATGCTGTGCGGGGAGGACAGCGTATCAACAATGTAGTTTATGTTTTTGATGAGAAAGGACGTTTATTTGAGAATAAACAGAATAAAATTGTAAAATCCGGATCCAATATTTATCATATAAGGACAAAACACGGCCGTGCCAGCATTGGATATTTTATCTATAAGAATAATCTGTATTATGCGGATCCAAAAGGAAGGCTGTATCAGAAGAAATCCAGACAGAACGGCCAGCTTTATTTTACCAATTCCGGTGCTGCAAGAAAAGATTATAATGCTCTGCTGAAAATGCGTGTGATGCAGATTGTATCGTCAATCACAAATTCAGGTATGAGTCAGAGCCAGAAGCTTTATGCATGTTGGAAATATGTTGTTTACGGAGGATTTTACTATGGTGGTCCGGATCCTAACATTTACCAGAGTGGCTGGGCGCGCAGTGAGGCATTGAGGATGTTTCGTACAGGATATGGCAACTGTTATGGATTTTCCTGTATTTTTGCTGCTCTTGCAAGAGAAATAGGATATACACCATATATGATCTGTGGACGGGTACCGGGAAGCAGAGATGGAGCGGCAGATGGATTTACACGTCATTGCTGGGTAGAAATAAATGGCCTTTACTATGATCCGGAGGCTCAGTATGCAGGATGGATGACTGGAGTTTATGGATACGACTATTATCCAATCAGTCATCAGATTCAGAGAGTTGTAAATTTCTGTACATATTAATTTTGAAAATTATCTGAGAAAATTTCTGAAATGAGGTGTTTCTATGGCGAGCAGAATTGCGGTGATTGGAATTATAGTTGAAGTGTCTGATTCTGTGAAAGAGCTGAATCAGATTCTTCACGAATATGGTGAATATATCATAGGAAGAATGGGAATCCCATACAGACAGCGTGGTGTTAATATTATCAGCGTGGCGATGGATGCACCCCAGGATATGATTAATGCAATGACAGGAAAAATCGGGCGGCTTGCAGGGATTTCTGCAAAAACAGTTTGCTCAAAAAAGGCAGAAAACATATAACAAGAGGGGGATTACATAGTGTCGGCAGATTTTAAAATGTTAGAGAGTATCCAAAATACGCAAAGTATTTCAAGGGAAGAATTAGGCGCGATTTTACAGACACAAGATTCCTTTCTGATACAGGAACTTCATAAAAAGGCACAGCAGACAGCGACACAGATCTATGGAAATAAAATATACATTCGCGGTCTGATTGAGTTTACTAATTATTGTAAAAATAACTGTTATTATTGTGGCATCCGCTGTGCGAATGCAAAAGCCGACAGATATCGCCTTACAACAGAACAGATTCTATCCTGTTGTAAAACCGGATGGAACCTGGGATTTCGTACATTTGTATTACAGGGAGGAGAGGATCCTTATTATACAGATGAGAAGATCTGCCAGATCGTTCAGGAAATTAAATCAAAATATCCGGACTGTGCAGTAACCTTATCCATTGGTGAGAAGAGCGAAGAAAGTTATCAGGCATATTTTAATGCCGGAGCTGACAGATATCTGTTAAGACACGAAACTGCAGATGAAGAACATTACAGAAAACTCCATCCACAACAGATGTCTTTAAACAACAGAAAAAACTGCCTGAAAGTTCTGGAAAAAAATCGGCTATCAGACCGGTTGCGGATTTATGGTAGGATCACCGGGACAAACGGTAGACACCCTTTATCAGGATCTTCTGTTTGTTAAAGAATTGAAACCTGAAATGGTTGGCATCGGACCTTTTATTCCCCATAAAGATACTCCGTTTGCAGATCAGCCTGCAGGGACACTGGATTTGACATTGAGATTATTATCAATCATCAGACTGATTCATCCACATGTTCTTCTGCCAGCGACAACTGCACTTGGAACAATTGATTCTAAAGGAAGAGAGAAGGGAATTCTGGCTGGCGGAAACGTCGTAATGCCTAACCTTTCTCCGGTTAATGTCAGAGATAAATACAAACTTTATGATAACAAAATCTGCACCGGTGACGAAGCAGCAGAATGTAAGGCCTGTATGGCAGCAAGAATGAAGAGCATTGGTTATGAAGTAGTGACGGACAGAGGCGATTATAAGGTCTGAATGTAAAGCTGATTTTTCTGAAGTTCCAGAATGCCTTACAAAAAGAGTCACTTCTGAATAACTTAAGCATCCGCAGTATGCGGAATATAAAACTGAATATAGAAAAATAAAAACTAATCGGAAAGCAGTTGATAAGAAAGCTCCTGACCGAAAAGAAAGGAAAAAAGCCTATGTATAATCCAAAATCATTAAAAGCAGAAGAATTCATTTCCGACGGGGAAATCCGGGAAACCCTTGCCTACGCTGACGCAAACAAGGAGAATGTGGAACTGATAGATCAGATTCTTGCGAAAGCAAAAGAATGTAAAGGTCTTACGCACAGAGAAGCGTCTGTTCTTCTTGCCTGTCCAATTTCTGAGAAAATTCAGGAGATGTATGATCTGGCAGCGGAAATCAAGAAAGAATTCTACGGAAACAGAATTGTTTTATTTGCGCCTCTGTATCTGTCTAACTATTGTGTAAATGGCTGTGTGTACTGCCCGTATCATAAGAAAAACCAGCACATTGCCCGTAAGAAATTAACACAGGAAGAAATTGTAAAAGAAGTTACCGCATTGCAGGATATGGGACATAAGCGACTCGCTATTGAAGCGGGTGAAGATCCGCTCAATAACCCGATTGAATATATTCTGGAATGTATCAAAACGATCTATAGTATCAAACATAAAAATGGTGCGATCCGTCGTGTAAATGTAAATATCGCGGCTACAACAGTAGAAAATTACCGTAAATTAAAAGAAGCCGGAATCGGTACTTACATTCTTTTCCAGGAAACATATCATAAAGAAAGCTATGAAAAACTTCATCCAACAGGGCCAAAACATAACTATGCATATCACACAGAGGCAATGGACCGCGCGATGGAAGGTGGCATTGACGATGTCGGCTTAGGTGTATTATTCGGACTGGAACTTTACAGATATGAATTTGCAGGACTTCTGATGCATGCAGAGCATCTGGAAGCAGTTCATGGTGTAGGACCGCATACGATTAGTGTGCCACGTATCAAACATGCGGATGACATTGATCCGTCTGCATTTGACAACAGTATCAGCGACGAGATTTTTGCAAAAATCTGTGCACTGATCCGAATCTCTGTTCCATATACAGGTATGATTATTTCAACAAGAGAGAGTCAGGCTGTTCGTGAGAAAGTTCTTCCTTTGGGTGTTTCTCAGATTAGTGGAGCTTCAAGAACCAGTGTCGGTGGATATGATAAGCCTGAAACGGAAGATGAGATTACATCTGCTCAGTTTGATGTCAGCGATCAGCGCACGCTTGATGAGATCGTAAACTGGCTGATGAATATGGGAGACATCCCAAGCTTTTGTACTGCCTGTTACAGAGCCGGAAGAACCGGTGACCGTTTTATGTCATTGTGCAAAAGTAAACAGATTTCAAACTGTTGTCATCCAAATGCCTTGATGACTTTAATGGAATATTTACAGGATTATGCAAGTCCTGAAACTAAGAAAGTCGGTCTGGAACTGATTCAGAAGGAACTCGAAAATATTCCAAGTGAAAAAGTAAAGAGGCTTACAGAAGAACATCTGGCAGATATCGTAAATGGGCAGCGTGATTTCAGATTCTGACAGAAATCATCTGCGAAACAGTTATCCAGTGTAGAGCCACGTCGCAAACGCGAATGATTTTATTCGTTTGACTTATTATATTGTGAAAGGAAAAAATATGGCTGTTACATTAAATGAAACACCTTCTGCAAATCGTCTGCATATTGGAATCTTTGGAAAAACGAACAGCGGAAAATCTTCATTTATCAATGCGTTTTCCGGACAGAAAGTATCTATTGTAGCAGATGTTGCGGGAACTACTACGGATCCTGTATACAAGGCTATGGAAATTTACCCTCTCGGCCCCTGTGTCCTGATCGACACGGCGGGATTTGATGATAAAGGTGAGCTTGGAGCTTTACGTATCGAAAAAACAGAACTGGCAGCGCAGAAGACGGACCTGGCAATTATTCTCTTCTGTGAAGAAGAAATGTCGCAGGAATTAAAATGGTATCGTTACTTTAAAGAGAAAAATACGCCTGTGGTTCCCGTTCTCAATAAAACAGATCTGTACACGCAGGAAGAAAAAGAAAAACTTGCTCACCTGATTCAAAGGAACACAAAGGAAGAAGTCTGTCTGATCAGTGCTAAAACAGGAGAGGGAATCCGTAATTTGAAGGAACTGCTTGCCCGAAGTATTCCGGAAGGATATGGAAACAGGATGATTACCGGTGATCTGGTTGATACCGGTGACCTGGTTCTGCTTGTGATGCCACAGGACATTCAGGCACCAAAGGGGAGACTGATATTACCACAGGTGCAAACTTTAAGAGAACTATTGGACAAAAAATGTCTGGTAATGAGTGTGACAACAGATCAGTATCTGTCAGCCTTGGAAAATCTCGCAGTACCTCCGAAATTAATCATTACAGACTCGCAGGTATTTTCCTATGTATATGAAAATAAACCAAAGGAGAGTATGCTGACTTCTTTTTCAGTTCTTTTTGCAGCATACAAGGGAGATTTACCATATTATGTAGAAAGTGCAAAGGCAATTGATACTCTCAATGAAAATTCACATGTTCTCATTGCAGAATGCTGTACCCATGCACCTCTGAAGGAAGATATCGGAAGAGTGAAGATTCCGCGAATGCTCAAAAAACGTTTTGGAGAGAAACTGGATGTAAGTCTGGTAAGCGGAACAGATTTTCCTGATGACCTTACTAAATATGATCTGATCATCCAATGCGGTGCCTGTATGTTTAATCGCAAATATGTAATGTACCGTATTGATAAAGCCAGAAATCAATATGTCCCAATGACGAATTATGGAATAACGATTGCTCATCTTACAGGAATTTTAGAGCACGTTGCACTTCCATAATTTGCAGAATATTTTGCAGAAAGCTTTTTTCAAACACGCTCTAAGATGAGCACATAAAATATAATTTGTAATTGCTAAAGAGACCATTATACAAAGAAGTATGGTGGTCTTTTTGTTTATTTTATCGATCAGATAAACACGAATAATTAATTTAACCAAATAAACTGCGAAGCAGTTATTTGGTTATGAGCAAGTAGCGAAAGCGGATTGCGAATATCCGATTGACTAGAAGCCAGGTAAGCCCCTTGCTTCAATTACCAAGAACAATAAATTAGTTATTTCTTGCAGAAACATATAGCAAAACGGATGGTTTTATCTTCTTAACTGCATATTTCATAGTATTTCAATATACTTTATTTTAAATACATATATTTTATTGCAATGTATTGACAAAAACGGCATGTTAGCTTATACTAACTTATAGTTAGAGATAAATAACTACTAACACTATAAGAAAGCATAACTATAATATAGCACTCATAAAATATACTAAAATCAGGAGGACAATATATGAGTATCGTAATCGTAGGTGGACATGACCGTATGGTGGCACAGTATAAGAAAATATGTAAATCTTATAAATGCAAATGCAAAGTATTCACACAGATGGAGGCAGACTTCAGTCAAAAAAATAGGATGTCCGGATCTGCTCGTACATTTTTACAAATACTGTATCTCATAAAATGGTAAAGTGTGCTCTGGATGAAGTTGGTTCTTCTACAGATATCGTTCGCTGCCATACCAGCAGCGGAAATGCACTGAATGGTATTCTTGAAACACGTTGCTGCTAAGCGACGAATTGTAAAATTAATTAAGAAACCTGAAACATTGACTACTTTGCGATATCAATACTACATATTGAATGCATGAATGAAGTTTAATTATTATGCAGATTGCAGTAATATAACAACGAATAAATGCAAAAAAATTATTAATGATTTACAGATGGAAAAAACTTTTTTCAATGAAAAATATCAATAAAGTTATTGACATCTAACCAAAATTAGAATACACTAACCACATGATAAAGATAATGTTTATCACTTATTAAATGCAAAGGAAGGGATGAAGAAATGCCGTTATCAATGGTAAATGCCGGTGAGCCTTTTACAATTAAAAGGATCGGAGGTAAAGAAGAAGTGAAGAGACATCTTGAGGAGCTCGGCTTCGTAGTAGGAGGAGTTGTCACAGTTGTTTCTGAGATTAATGGAAGCCTGATCGTTAATGTTAAAGAATCCAGGGTTGCCATTGGAAAAGATATGGCAAGCAAGATTATGGTCTGAACCATAATTTCTTCCTGAAAGAAAAATAAAATTCCAGAGCGTATAGTATAGATCATGAAAATGATTTTTTAAACACGCTCCGGGGGAAAGAAGGGAAAGAAGCTTGAAGACATTAAAAGAAGTTCATGTTGGAGAAACCGTTAAAGTCCAGAAGCTTACCGGTGAAGGCCCGGTCAAGAGAAGAATCATGGATATGGGAATCACTAAAGGCGTGGAAATCTATGTAAGAAAAGTTGCACCTCTGGGAGATCCTGTAGAAGTAACTGTAAGAGGATATGAATTATCCTTACGTAAAGCAGATGCCGAAATGATTGCCGTAGAATAATTATTTTTGACATCATGTTAGGTCTTTCTAACAATTAGCGCTGTCTAATAGTTAATAAAAACTAAGTATTAGCGATGACTAATAACTGTTGAGAGTGATATCAACAGCAGAAAGATTGGGTAAAGCGATCAAAATGAAAGAGATCAAGAAATCAGAGGAGAGAGATTATGTCAGTAAAAATTGCACTCGCAGGTAATCCGAACTGCGGTAAAACGACATTGTTCAATGCACTGACCGGCTCAAATCAGTTTGTAGGTAACTGGCCAGGCGTAACTGTCGAGAAAAAAGAGGGTAAGCTGAAGGGACACAAAGATGTGGTCCTCACTGACTTACCTGGTATTTATTCTTTATCACCATATACACTTGAAGAAGTAGTTGCAAGAAATTACATTCTTCAGGAAAAACCGGATGCGATCATCAATATCGTTGATGGTACCAATATTGAACGTAACCTGTATCTTACAACACAGATCCTGGAACTTGGGATTCCGGTCATCATGGCAGTCAACATGATGGATATCGTTGAGAAAAACGGTGATACAATACATATTGATAAGCTGAAAAAGAAACTTGGCTGTGAAGTTGTTACTATTTCCGCTCTGAAGGGAACAGGAATCACAGAAGCCGCAAACAAGGCAGTTTCCATTGCCCAGAGCCATAAGAAAGTAACACCTGTCCATGAATTCTGTGATAAAGCAGAAGAGATTATCGGAGCAGTTGAGAATAAACTGACCGGTGTGGTACCGGAAGAACAGAAGAGATTCTTCGCGATCAAGCTTCTTGAAAGAGATGACAAGATCATTGAGCAGATGAATACATCCGTAAATGTATCTGCCGAGATCAAAGAAATGGAAGATGAGTTTGACGACGATACAGAAAGTATTATCACAAATGAGAGATATGTTTATATTTCTTCTATCATTGGTCAGTGTGTGACTAAGGCAAGAAAAGATAAGCTTTCCACATCTGATAAGATCGACCGTATTGTTACCAACAGATGGCTGGCACTGCCGATTTTTGCAGTTGTAATGTTTATTGTATATTATGTATCTGTAACTACAGTTGGTGCTTTCGTAACTGACTGGACAAACGATGTTCTGTTTGGTGAGATCATTCCTCCGGCAATTGAATCCGGACTGAATGCGATTGGCTGTGCAGCATGGTTACAGGGACTGATCCTTGACGGTATTGTAGCCGGTGTGGGAGCTGTTCTCGGTTTCGTACCTCAGATGCTTGTACTGTTTGCATTCCTTGCATTCCTTGAGTCCTGTGGTTACATGGCTCGTGTAGCATTTATCATGGACAGAATTTTCCGTAAATTCGGTCTTTCAGGTAAATCCTTCATTCCAATGCTTATCGGCAGTGGATGTGGTGTTCCCGGTGTTATGGCTTCTCGTACGATCGAGAATGACCGTGACAGAAAAATGACAATTATGACAACCACATTCGTTCCCTGCGGAGCTAAACTTCCGATCATTGCCATGATCGCAGGTGCGTTCTTCGGAAACAGCGGATGGGTTGCAACAAGTTCTTACTTTGTTGGTATCGCAGCAATTATCTGCTCCGGTATCATCTTAAAGAAAACAAAAATGTTTGCCGGTGATCCGGCTCCGTTCGTTATGGAGCTTCCTGCATACCACTGGCCAACAGTCAGCAACATCTTAAGAAGTATGTGGGAAAGAGGCTGGTCCTTCATTAAGAAAGCCGGAACAATCATCCTTCTTTCAACAATCATTCTGTGGTTCTTAATGAGCTTCGGATGGGAAGGCGGAAGCTTTGGTATGGTTGAAGAACTTAACGAGAGTATTCTTGCTAAGATTGGTACAGCAATCGCATGGATCTTTGCACCTCTTGGCTGGACAAAAGCCGGCGAAGGATGGAAGATGGCAGTTGCAGCTGTTACAGGTCTGATTGCAAAAGAGAATGTAGTAGCTACATTCGGTATGCTTTACGGATTCGCAGAAGTTGCAGAAGACGGTGCTGAGATCTGGGGTAACCTGGCAGCAGCCATGACACCGATCGCAGCTTACGGATTCCTGGTATTCAACCTTCTTTGTGCTCCTTGCTTCGCAGCTATGGGTGCGATCAAGAGAGAGATGAACAATACAAAATGGTTTTTCTTTGCAATCGGATATCAGTGTGGACTTGCATATCTTGTGTCCCTGTGTATCTATCAGATCGGTACACTGGTCACAGGGGGTGGCTTCGGTATCTGGACAGTGGTTGCATTCGCAATTATCATCGGATTTTTATATCTGTTGTTCAGACCTTATAAGGAAAGCAGCAGCCTTAATGTAAAGGGTATTGGCAAAAGCCAGATAAAACAGTAATAAGATCAGAGCCTGCGTCCCATCTGGTGGTGCGGGTTCTGATAAACAGAATTGCAACTGTTTCATACCTTTTGCCTCGTGAAGTGTGTTACTGAGAACGAAGTAAACAGTAACTCAGTAGTTACGGTTCACTACCTTCACAGTTAGTGGACTGCTGATTATCAGATTGCAGTATAGTGATTATATGTGTATGATAATGATATAAAGCAGGAGGTGTCATTTATGGGAACATTGATTGTAGGAGCAATTTTGATTTTGATTGTCGGACTGATCATAAAAGGAATCGTCAGAGACAAAAAAAGCGGCAAGTCATCATGTGGCGGAGACTGCAGCCACTGCAGAGGGTGCCATTGAGAATCAGGCATATTACTGAAGCCTGATGCAGACAGCAGCCATATGTCAGGAAACAGAAATTAACAAGCGGAAGGATGATGTGATTTTGGGAGCAGCAGCATTACAGAGACAGGAAAAGTGTGAAGAGCCCAATTACCAGAGAACCCGAATGCAGAAAGATGTTGTAATCCAGGAATTAAAGAAGCGAGGATGCAGGATTACCAAACAGAGAAGAATGCTATTGGAAGTCATTCTTGAAAATGAGTGTTCCTGCTGTAAAGAAATCTATTACAACGCATCCCGCCTGGATCCGGGCATCGGATCAGCTACGGTGTACCGTATGGTAAACCTTTTGGAAGAAATTGGTGCGATCAGCAGAAGAAATATGTATAAGATCGTGAGAAATCCGGATTGTAAAGATGAAAGTGTATGCACCATCGAGCTGGATGATAATACAGTCCAGAAATTATCAAAAGACAGTTTTAACAATGTAGTCCTGACAGGACTGAAAGCCTGTGGATACATTGACAAACAGGAAATCGAGCGGATGTTCGTAAATTCCTGTGATTTTAAATAAACATTGAAAACAAGTAAAAATTTAAATATAGAACAAACTGATGACCGCCGGGAAATACTGAAGAGTATAATTTCCGGTGGTTTTCTCTTATCTTTCTTCAGGTTTTTGTCCTTTATTGGCGATATAGTTTCTGTCAACCTTCTTAATATATCTGAAATGAGAACATTTCTCAATTAGAAAAAAATAGTAGAAATATGAGAATTTTGGCTGTATAATACATGAAATATAAATAAGCTGATGTCGCAATAATGTGTTTGCCCATCATATTTATCTGAAAACAGTTCATAACTGTTCAGCACCGAAAGGATGCTGAGTGGTTACAATAAATTAAAAATCACAACAGGAGGATACATTAATGATTAAATTTGACGGTAAAAAAACAGGAATCTTTGCAGCAGGAGTAGCTTTCGGTACAGCAGGTATCAAGATTCTTACAAGTAAAGATGCAAAGAAATTATACACAAACTGCACAGCAGCCGTTTTACGTGCAAAGGCATGTGTAATGAAAACAGCTTCCGCAATTCAGGAGAATGCTGAGGATATTTATGCAGAAGCACAGCAGATCAACGAAGACAGAGCAGCAGCTGAGGAAGTGGTAGAAGATACAGCTGAAGAAACAGCTGAAGAAACAGAAGAGACAACAGATTTCAAAGAAGAGACAGAAGAAACAGAAGAAGGCAGCGAGGAATAATGAAATTTGCTATTAAGCATGAAATAAAAGGACGAATCCGTATCCACCTTGCCCAGAAACACATGACCTACAGACAGGCGGATATTCTGCAGTGTTATCTGGAGAAAGAGGCAAATATCAGCAAGGCATCGGTTTATGTAAGAACTCAGGATGTCGCTGTTGTCTATACCGGCAGCAGAGATGGGCTGATTCGTTTACTGAGCAGATTTTCCTATGAAACTGCTCAGGTATCTGAATCAGCACTTGAGAATTCCGGACGTGAATTAAACGAAACCTATAAAGAAAAACTGATCAACTCTGTAGTAATGCGTACATTAAATAAAATGTTTCTGCCATACCCGGTACGTGTAGCGATCACTACAGTGAAATCAGTGAAATACATTTATCATGGTGTACGTACTTTGATGAAGGGCAAACTGGAGGTACCTGTTCTGGATGCAGCAGCAATCGGTGTATCTATGCTCCGCGGTGACTTCAATACTGCAGGTTCCACCATGTTCCTGCTTGGAATCGGTGAGATCCTTGAGGAATGGACACATAAGAAATCCGTCAATGACCTTGCAAGAAGCATGTCTATCAATGCAGAGAAAGTATGGTTTGTAAACGAAGACGGACAGGAGGTTCTTATATCTGCTTCTTCTGTTAAAGCAGGTGATCTGATACGCGTACATATGGGCAATGTGATTCCATTTGACGGAAATGTTACAGCAGGAGAGGCAATGGTCAACCAGACTTCTCTGACAGGTGAATCTGCGCCTGTACGTAAAGCAGAAGGCAGTTTTGCCTATGCAGGAACTGTTCTGGAAGAGGGCGAACTCACTGTTAAGGTTAAAGAAGCAGCAGGTTCCAGCCGCTATGAGAAGATCGTCAACATGATCGAGGATTCTGAGAAGCTGAAGTCCTCTGTGGAAAGTAATGCAGAACATCTTGCAGACAGACTTGTACCATACACTCTTGCAGGTACAGGGATAACTTATCTGCTTACCAGAAACATGACGAAAACCCTTGCGGTACTTATGGTAGATTTCTCCTGCGCACTGAAGCTTGCCATGCCTGTTTCCGTATTATCCGCTATACGTGAGGCAAGTACTCACAGTATTACTGTAAAGGGCGGTAAATATATGGAAGCAATGGCTGATGCCACGACTATTGTATTTGACAAGACGGGTACACTTACAAAAGCAAAGCCTGTAGTTTCAGATGTGGTATCTTTCAGTGAAGAGCTGAGTTCAGATGAGCTTCTGCGTATTGCAGCATGTATGGAGGAACATTTCCCTCATTCCATGGCAAGAGCAGTTGTCAATGCAGCCAAAGAGAAACATCTTGTTCATGAGGAAATGCATTCAAAAGTAGAATATATCGTAGCTCATGGTATTTCTACAACTATTGAAGGCAAAAAGGCAGTGATCGGAAGCTGGCATTTCGTAATGGAAGATGAAAAGTGTGTAATTCCGGAAGGAATGGAAGACAGATTTGAACACCTGCCATTAGAATGTTCTCACCTGTATCTTGCAATCGAAGGAAAACTTGCAGCAGTTATCTGTGTAGAAGATCCGCTTCGTGAAGAGGCTGCAGATGCAGTACGTGAATTAAAAGAAGCCGGCATTACAAAAGTCGTAATGATGACCGGCGACAGTGAACGTACAGCAGCAGCTATTGCGAAACGTGTAGGAGTAGATGAATATTACTCCGAAGTTCTGCCGGAAGATAAGGCATCTTTTGTAGAGAAAGAAAAAGAACTGGGTCATAAAGTTATTATGATCGGTGATGGGATCAATGATTCACTGGCACTTTCTTCTGCAAGTGTGGGAATTGCTATCAGTGATGGCGCAGCTATTGCACGTGAAATCGCAGATGTTACAATTTCTGCAGATAATCTCCATGAGATTGTTACGTTAAAGAGACTGAGCACAGCGCTGATGAAGCGTATCCATAATAATTACAGAACTATTATTGGTATAAACGGTGGTCTGATCGCACTTGGAGTTACAGGTATCATTATGCCTACAACATCCGCACTGCTTCATAACATGTCAACACTGACTATCAGTTTAAGAAGTATGAGAAATCTTCTTCCAAAAGAAGAGGAAGCATAAAGATAACCATAAAAAACCATATCCGGGATTTCATGATAAAGCAACAGATGCTTAGTCTCTGAAAATCCGGGATATGGTTTTTATTATGTTTTTATTTATAGCAATCCTCTAAAATAATGCATCTTAATCCAGCCCATCAGAGTGTGAAATCCTGCGTCAGATATCTTTGCCGTGCGTCAGCACGCCTGCAGATATCTTCCTTGTCTTTCGCACGCTGCTGAACTGTCTTAAATGCATTATTTACGAGGATTGCTATAATTTTCATGCGTGCCTGCAATAGACTTCTTAATGGCAGCAAAACTCTCTGCGCTGATCGCATGCTCCATCTTACAGGCATCCTCGGCTGCAACCTTCGGGTCAACTCCGATAGAAGTCAGCCATCCGGTCAGAAAGGTATGTCTTTCATAAATCTTATCTGCAATTTCCTGCCCGGTTTCCGTCAGATTGATAAATCCATTTTCATCAATCGTAATGTAATTACTGGCTTTCAAATTCTTCATTGCAACACTGACACTCGGTTTTGAAAAAGACAGTTCATGCGCAATGTCGATAGAGCGGACATTACCGTTTCTTTTTTTGATCATAAGGATCGCTTCGAGATAATCTTCTCCTGATTCATGTATCGCCATATTGATACCCTCCTTTTTTCTTTCCGATATTGCTGCTGTGAACTGCTGTACGCAAACAGTACAGACAGTTATGTTCTGTCAAAGAGTATCCTATTTCTTTTTATGATTTTGATACCTGCCGGATAATAATATCCTGTTTTTTAAAACATTAAAGCAACACGTTAAACTATAATAACATGGATTATAACATAACTTTTGATTTCCGTAAAGAAATCTCCTCAAAACTATTGACAGAAGAGAAAATAATGCTATAATAGAATCAAACAAATGAACAAGTGCTCATATGTTAATGTAAAAGAGATGAGCGGAAAGGGAAAATATTATGAAGAAAACTTATAAAATCGATGTAGACTGTGCAAACTGTGCTAACAAAATGGAGGAAGCTGCCAAGAATACAACCGGTGTTAAAGATGCAACAGTTAACTTTATGATGCTGAAGATGATCGTTGAATTCGAAGACGGACAGGATCCAAAAGCAGTTATGAAAGACGTATTAAAGAACTGCAAGAAGGTAGAAGACGACTGCGAGATTTATCTTTAATCCTGAGTTATCCGGAGGATGGACTGTTGCATAAAACGTATCCCGGCACTGAGCTTTTCGCCGGAAAGTTTTTTGCAGCGGTCCTGCTTTTATAAGAAGAGAGAGGTATTGATATGAACAAGAAGCAGAAGAAAATGCTGATCAGAATTATCATAGCAGCAGTGCTGATCGTGGTCTTTTCCTTACTGCCGGCAGAGGGATACCTGAGATTTGTTCTTTTTATGATCCCATATCTGGTCATCGGCTATGATATCCTGAAGAAAGCATTTAAGGGTATTTTAAATAAACAGGTGTTTGACGAGAACTTTCTGATGGCTGTAGCCACAGTAGGTGCAATTCTCCTTGGCGATTATTCCGAGGGTGTTGCAGTTATGCTTTTCTACCAGATTGGAGAGCTTTTCCAGAGCTATGCAGTGGGAAAGAGCAGACGAAACATCAGTGAACTGATGGATATCCGTCCTGATTATGCGAACATAGAGAAAGACGGAACACTGGAACAGGTTGATCCTGATGAAGTTGAGATCGGAACCATTATTGTTGTTCAGCCGGGTGAAAAAGTACCGATCGATGGAGTGATCACTGAGGGAACTTCTACATTAAATACAAGTGCACTGACAGGTGAGAGTCTTCCGCGTGATGCAAAAGCAGGCGATGAAGTGATCAGTGGCTGTATCAATATGACAGGTCTGCTGAAGATCCGTACAACTAAGGAATTCGGTGAATCTACAGTATCCAAGATCCTTGAACTGGTAGAGAACTCCAGCTCCAGAAAGTCAAGATCTGAAAACTTTATTTCCAAATTTGCGAAATACTATACACCTGCAGTATGTTACGGAGCCATTGCTCTTGCGCTTATCCCGCCGATCGTACTTCTTATTATGGGAAAACCTGCCATGTGGGGAGACTGGATCTACAGAGCCCTTACCTTCCTTGTAATCAGCTGTCCATGTGCGTTGGTCATCAGCATTCCGTTAAGTTTCTTCGCAGGAATCGGTGGAGCCAGCAATCAGGGTATTCTGGTCAAGGGTTCCAACTATCTGGAAACACTGGCTCAGACAAAATATGTTGTATTTGACAAAACAGGTACTATGACTCAGGGTGTCTTCGAAGTAAGTGGTATTCATCACAATGAAATGCCTGATGAGAAATTGTTAGAATATGCGGCACTTGCCGAGTGTTCTTCCTCCCATCCGATCAGCAAGAGCCTGCAGAAAGCATACGGAAAACCAATCGACAGAAATCGTGTTACTGATATTGAAGAAATCAGTGGTAATGGTGTGATTGCCAAAGTTGACGGCATATCTGTAGCTGCCGGTAATACCAAATTAATGAACAGACTTGGCATTGCTTATCAGGATTGCCATCATGTAGGAACTGTTGTGCATATGGCCATTGACGGCAAATATGCAGGACATATCCTGATATCCGATATCATCAAACCTCATGCAAAAGAGGCAATCGCTGAACTGAAGAAAGCCGGAATCAGCAAGACCGTTATGCTGACAGGCGATTCAAAACGTGTTGCAGATCAGGTTGCCGAAGAACTGGGAATCCAGGAAGTATACAGCGAACTTTTACCTGCTGACAAAGTTTCCAGGGTAGAAGAACTTCTTAATCAGAAGTCTGAAAAGGATAAACTTGCATTCGTAGGTGACGGTATCAATGATGCTCCTGTATTATCCAGAGCCGATATTGGTATTGCGATGGGAGCACTTGGTTCAGATGCAGCTATCGAAGCAGCAGATATCGTTCTGATGGATGATGATCCTCTGAAGATTTCCAAAGCGATCAAAATCGCACGTAAATGTATCCGTATTGTATATGAAAATATCTACTTTGCTATCGGTATCAAGGTTCTCTGCCTGATCCTGGGTGCCATTGGTATTGCAAATATGTGGATGGCCATCTTCGCAGATGTAGGAGTTATGATCATTGCAGTACTGAATGCGATTCGTGTATTATTTGTGAAAAAACTGTAAGTATGGATAAATATTAGAACTGATAACAATTAGAAAGGAAACAGATGACAGAATGGAAGAACGTAAAGATGAAGTATGTGATGGTTTCGAGGTTCATGAAGACCTGTTGAAGATTGTAAATGAGACCCTGCCCGAGGAAACAGAGCTTTATGATCTGGCAGAACTTTTCAAGGTTTTTGGAGATTCTACCAGAATCCGGATTCTCTTTGTTTTATTTGAGGCAGAGGTCTGCGTATGTGATCTTGCAAAGGTACTGAACATGACCCAGTCTGCCATTTCCCATCAGCTTCGCATCCTGAAGCAGAACAAACTGGTAAAAAGCCGCAGAGAGGGGAAATCCATTTTCTATTCCCTTGCAGACGACCATGTCCGTACCATCATCAATCAGGGACGGGATCATATAGAAGAAGACTAAGAAATCAGCAGGATATGGTTGACTTAAATTTCAGGAATTCAAAATCAAGTCAACTCTTCGGCTTGATATGGCTGACCCATATGGTTGACCTAAATTCCAAGAATCATAAAAACCAGCTCATATATAAAAAGAGCTAGTTTTTATGATTCATATGGAAGCTGCACCCGCTTGCAGAGTTCAGCAGTAAGTCCGCCGATCACAACTCCCGCCACAACCCCTGCTACAAGCAGTGCAGGTGCATATACAAACACACTTGCATTCTGTACGATCAGCATGGCAATGATCAGCTGACCGATATTATGGGAAACACCTCCTGCAACGCTGACACCGATCAGACTGAAGGAGGTGTTTTTCAGCATAAGTGTCATAACTGTCATACTAAGCGCAGCGCCTGCCAGACTGTACAGGATACTGAACAGATTTCCGAACATAAATCCGATCACCAGAATGCGGACAACAGAAACCAGGGCAGCCTCCCTAAATGAATATTTCTTCAAAATAAAAAGTACTCCCAGATTGGCAAGTCCAAGTTTAATCCCCGGAATCCCCGCAAAAACCGGCACCAGTGATTCCACATATCCCAAAATAATCGCCACAGCTGAAAAAAGCCCAAGGCAGGCTGTTTTTTGCTTCATAAATCTATTTTCTCCTCTCAAAAAATCCAAAATGGAATTATCAGAATTCTTCAGACATTTTAACACAGAAAAAATATTCCCGCAACCACAAGTTAGATGTAACTAATACTGATTTTTACTGAAAGCATTTATTGAGAAAAATGACGAATATCCCAGATAAAAAAGTGTGGATTTTCTCAGACAGACATGTTACTATTTTATAAGTTAGTAGCGACTAATTCACATGATTACTGCTGACAGTCTACCTATAGCAATCCTATATGAATATCTTTGGCAGAAGTCACTCCCTTTTGGTAAAAGTAAAATCCCTTTGGTTAATAAGTTGATTAACCCTCTGGTAAGAGTGATTCCGCAAAAAAAAATTTTAGAAGAGGAGAAAAACATGACAAACAAAAAACTTATGAAAAAAATAGCACCTGTTGTAATGAGTGCCGCAGTTGCTATGACTAGCATGCCATATGCAGTTCTGGCATCTGATTTCACAGACAGTGAGGTACTTACAGACAGCACAGATTTCTCTGTTTCCGAAGAGTTTGCCGCCGAGGATGCGCAGGAAGAATTTACCACCGAAGATGTCCAGGATGCTTTTGCTGCAGAAGCACAGCAGGGCGAAGCTTATGTGCTTATGAATATTCCATACGATGATTTCTACAAGGCAGAACTGAAAAATAATGATGTAAAAGTTGATGCTTTCACATCTGCAACTCTTAATAAATCAAGAACCGCAGGTATGATGAACGGAAATTCCGCTTATCACGTAGACCCCAATGGAACCGATGTAACAGGTGTTACTTTCCCTGTAAAGGTCAGTGATCTTTCCCTTCTGAAAGACCAGAAGCAGGTCACAGATTCCGACTCTGTAACGATCACAGTGACAAACAAAGGACAGACAAGCAGCAACACCTATACAGGAAAAGATTCCCTGATTGAAAATGCCTCTTACTCTTATTACATTTTAAGTGAAACACCGTCTTATTACAAAGAACTTACTGTAAATGCAGATGGCAGCTATTCTTTCTCAGCAATGAAAGGTGCCCAGACACAGACCGTTGCAATTGATGCTACATTAAAAACAGAAACAAAATACGGTGATTATGAGCTTGATCTTAACAAGGATGCTTTTGCAACAGTAATTGATACAAATACAGATAAAATCTATGGTGTAACTGTAAATACTACAGACGGAACCAACTATGGCCTCCGCCATCTGGAAAATATCTGGCATGGAAGCAAGCTTGCCTGGGGAACCGGATATACAACAGAAGTTCACGGATGCCCTGTTTCTTCTGCGCATTATAAATCAATCATGGGAAAAACAATTGACAGCGTTACTTATTACACAGATAAGGGTATGATCATTTTTGATGTCCCTGATGTAAAGGCGCAGACAACTACAGGAATTAAGGCAACAGTAGCAGATATTATGAATACAGACTCATCTGCAGCAGTTACCTTTGACCAGGCTCTGCCGGCAGACTTCAAGGCACAGTATACAGTAGACGGAACAGCGGTTTCCTGCACAGACGGAAAACTTGCGGTTGGAACTCTTGCACTGGGAACGCACAAGGTTGAAATTGCAGATGCCAGCGGAAACTATGCATCCATTGTAACTGAATTTACAGTAAATACAGACAAAATGCCGGCTTCTTATGACGGTAACGAGACAAAACTGGTTGCAGCAAAAGGCATTACAGCAGAAGAGTTCTCTGCATACATTAAGAGCATCAGCAAAGTAAAAGTTGATGATACAGAATATGCCGCAACAGGAAAAGGAAGCAAAGTCATTGTAAAAGAAGATGGAACCCTTGATCTCACAGATCTTCAGGTGACAGACACAACTGTTTTCGAAATAATTGCTGTGGGATATAAGAATAATCTTACTTTTACTTACAAAGAAGCAGAAAATACATTTGAATTAAATACTTCTTCCGAGACTCTTTATACAAAAGGCAGCACAAAGACTACTCTCAAAGTTACAACAAACCTTACCGATAAAATCACATGGAAATCCAGCAATACAAAAGTGGCTGCAGTAAACAGCAAAGGTGTTGTAACTGCCAAGGCAAAAGGAACAGCAGTGATCACAGCATCCTGTGGAGAATATAAAGTAACCTGCAAGATAACAGTTAAGAATCCATCCCTGAAACTTACAAAAACTTCAGCGACTGTAAAAGTAGGAAAAACAACAAAAATTTCCGCAAAGGCAACTCCATCAGGAAAGGTTACTTACAAGTCAAGCAACAGCAAGATTGCAACAGTAAGCTCCAAAGGCGTTGTAAAAGGAAAGTAAAAAAGGTACTGCCAAAATCACAGTAACCTGCAATGGTGTTAAGAAAGTATTTACAGTAAAAGTAAAATAAACGATAACAGGTAAATAATTCACACAATAAATGACCTCGGATTTTGCTCCGGGGTCATCTTAATGAGTAAAAAAACAACATCAGCAGAATCTGTTATATATAGAATTTTTATATACTAAAATGATACACTTTTAAAGTTAGTTATGATTAAGTTTTGCTTCATCCAAAAACAGATATCATATCCGGCAAAATAAAAAATAAAGGAGGAGACAACGTGAATAATCAAAACTTTTATCTGCGTCTGATTGCACTTTTGCTGATCATCATGGCGGTATTTTTCTATAACGGAACAGTAAAAGATAAAGAACAGGCTCAGGATATTGCAGACCTGACTGCAAAAACAGAGAGCCTGGAGAAACAGCAGGATCAGATCCTTACAGCATTAAAGGAAACTTATGAGGAACAGAAAACAGCAGCAGAAAGTAATGCTTCTTCTGATGTATCTTCAGAAGCTGATAATAAATCCGAAAAAGTTTCCACAGAGGATAAAGAAAATACAGAGCAGGCAGATTCTGAAGAAGCTGATGATTCTGACAATGTATATAAAAATGGCACTTTCGAAGGTTCCGGAACCGGATACGGTGGAACCATCACAGTCCAGGTAACACTGGAAGACGATACTATTACAGCAGTCAGTGTAGTCAGTGCGCCGGGTGAGGACAGTGCTTATCTGTCACAGGGCGAGAATGTCATAAACAGCATCATCAGCGAGCAGAGCACAGATGTTGACACCATTTCCGGAGCAACTTTCAGTTCTACCGGTATCTTAGAAGCAGTAAATGACGCATTATCAAAGGCGGAAAACGCATGAAAAAGAAACAACGAAAGGTACGGCTGATCCGTGCCGCCATACAGCTTATATTTTTTATAGCAGCGCCCTCCCTTTTTTCCACAGCATTTGCAGGAATCAAATCCATCTTTCTTGCAATCGGAGGACAGCAGAGCGTAACCTGGAACTCTTTTCTGGATATTACGGCATTACTGTTGATCATTACTATTTTGTTCGGACGTCATTTCTGCGGTTATGCCTGTGCGTTTGGCTCGCTGGGAGATGCTCTGTATGAGCTTACCGCATTTATCCGTGCGAAATGTTTTGGAAAAAAGAAAAAACATGGATATCCGGAAGAATGGGTACACCGATTACAGAAAGTAAAATATGTGATTCTTGCGTTCCTGCTTCTTTCCTGCATAACAGGATTTTATTCTAAATTACAGGGAATGAGTCCATGGGATGTATTCTCAATGCTTACAACAGGCAGACTGCCGAAATCTACCTACATTGTGGGAACAGTTCTGCTGATCCTGATCATGGCCGGAATGTGTACACAGGAGCGTTTCTTCTGCCAGTTTCTCTGTCCCATGGGAGCAGTATTTGCAATCATGCCGATCATCCCGGGAGCACTTTTCAAACGTAATCGTCCAAACTGTGCGCCAAAGTGCACTCTCTGTAAGAAGAGATGTCCGGAACATCTGGATATTGACGGCGATACTGCACATTCAGGGGAATGCATCTGCTGTCACGCCTGCACTACAGTCTGCCCAAGGAAAAATATTCATACAGGCACTGTTAATGATAAAAATTAGCAACTGCTAACTTATTGAGAAAATTTGATTAGTAAGAACTAACTGTATTGGTAGACATACTATCCATACAGTGATATAGTCTATAGAGTTAGTTGGAAACAACAATAAGAGGATAAGGAATCAGAAAATATATGACAAACAGACACTCTTTTGTACTGGGACTTTTTATTACAGCCTCTCTTTTATGCACATCCCGGACTGCATGGGGAAACTCTGAAATAAACACATACACCAAAACAGACTTTGCTATGGACACCGTAGTATCAGAGACTCTTTACACAACAGGTGAGGATATCACAGCAGACGTAATCTCTGCATTAAAAGATGTGGAAGAAAACTGGATCTCCTGGACAAAAGAAAGTTCTCAGATATATCAGATCAATCAAAATGCCGGGAATACAACAACGGTATCTGATGAAACTGCCACCTGTTTAAAACAGGTGCTGGATTTGTCGAAAGCTTCTGACGGAGCCATGGATCCTACTATGGGAAGAGTGATCCGCCTGTGGGACATTGACGGAGAGGATCCGCACATTCCTTCAGATGATGAATTAAATTCCCTGCTTGAAAATGTAGGATATGACAAGGTAACTCTGGATGGAAATAAAGTTACCATGCCGAAGGGAGTAACTCTTGATCTGGGGGTCAGCGGGTAAGGGAATTGGCTGTGATGCAGCAAAGAAAGTTCTTGATGCAGATAAGAATGTATCAGGCATGATCCTGAATCTGGGCGGCAGCAGTGTTATGAGCTATGGAAGCAAACCCGACGGCTCTGCCTGGCAGGTAGCTGTCACTGATCCGCGGGATACAGAAGGTGATTACCTGGGAGTAGTTACTCTGAATGGTACTGAATTTTTATCTACTTCCGGAGATTACGAAAAATACTTTATAGAAGATGGTGTTCGATATCATCATATACTGGATCCTGCTACAGGATATCCTGCAAGAAGCGGTCTCACATCTGTGACGGTTGTGTGTGATGACGGCCTGAACGCAGACGGACTTTCCACTGCATGCTTTGTACTGGGAAAAGAAAAGGCAGAAGAACTTTTGAAGAAATACAATGCAGACGGACTGTTCGTAGATGATTCTGATCATGTCTGGATGACGGAAGGCATGAAAGAAAGATTTCAATTACTGAAAGATACTTATTCCATCGGTGAATAGGTTTATCTTATATAAAGATCTCTGAACTGTCAAAAATTTCAGTTTTCCGGACAGTTTGGAAATATATTTATTAACTCATATTCAGGAGGATTTAAAGGTATGCGCAAGGGAAATTTAATCAAAATGGCAGCTCCTGCAATTTTAAGTGCAGCAATGATGGTTTCAGGATTACCGGTTATGGCTGCGGATTTTACATCTGATACTGCTGTGGAGACTGAGGCACAGACAGATGAGTTTGATGCAGCAGATGACACCGCTGATGCTTTTGCAGGCGATGAGGAAACACCTTTTGTTGACGATCAGGCAGCAGCAGAAGATGAATTCGCTGCAACAGCAGAAACAGGCTACAAATATGTCTATGCAGGTCTGACATGGACACAGTACTGGGCATCTGAGGGAGTTTATAATGCTGCAAACACAGCTTCCAATGGAACAAAAGACAGCCATGATGAACTTGACAAAGGCGGTTTCGACACAGTAACCAGAGCTACTGTAAACCATGGCCTGCACAGAGGAAGCTACCAATGTGAAGCAATCATGTATGACAAAAACGGCGATTCTTATGAGATTTCCTACTGGACCTCAGCTAATGATGCAGTTCTTACAGACGGAACAACTGTAAAGCTGAATCAGCCTGAAAGAGGACAGATTACAAAAGCTGATGGAAGTGTTGTAGAATTCGACCATTATAACGTAGTAGGCCTGAAATATGTACCTGTCGCAGTAAAAGCAGAAGACTATGAAGCTTTCAAATCCCAGTTCAAGGTTGTGGAAGACGGAAGCACAGTTGCCGGAGGATTTGGAGAAAACAATTTGCAGTCCTATAGTGCAGTTGCTGATGTTACCGCTGAAACAAACGGCTTAAAAGAAGCTGTAAAAGGTTCCGATGGAACATTCACATTTAAGGCAAGAACAAACGGTACAGGTTCCGGACTTAAAGATCAGGCACTCCAGACAGCATCCAATGTTACCGCAACAGTAAAAGAAGCAAGTGGAAGTTACGGCGAATTCTTAAGAGTAGATATTACAGGTGACGGATATGGTGCTCTTGGTGCTAAAATGTATGCTGTAAAATGGGATTATTACGGAAATGGTGATAAAGTTCTGGCATCTTACGGAACAAAATTTGCAGCAGATAACTGGATGCACAAGGCAATGGGAATCCAGCTTGGTCTGACAGATTCCTACCGCTGCCAGCTTCCAAAAGGAACAGATGGAACCGGCAAATGGAAAATCACCGTATATGCAATGGGATATGCAGATACTGTATTTGAAGTTAATGCAACAGATGCAAACATCGTAAAACCGGAAGCAGGAGAAGCAGATACAACAGCATTAAAAGCAGCAGTAGAAAAAGCAGAAGCCTTAAAAGAAGCAGATTACACAGCAGATTCCTGGAAGGCAATGCAGTTAGAGCTTCAGGAAGCAAAGGATCTTCTTGCAAAAGAAAAGCCAACTCAGGCAGAGGTTGATGAAGCTACAACTCATCTGAACGCAGCAGTAGAGGCTCTTGTTAAAGCAGATACGAAGGTAACAGTAACTCTCAACAAGAAAACAGCCACTGTTTACAAAGGAAAAACAACTACACTGAAGGCAACTGTAACAGGAGCAGATGCACCAAAAGTTACATTTACTTCCAGTAACCCAAAAGTTGCAGCTGTAAACAAAACAACCGGTAAAGTTACTGCAAAAGCAAAAGGTAGTGCAGTCATCACAGCTAAATGCGGAGATGTAAAGGTAACCTGCAAAGTAACAGTTAAAAATCCAACTCTTACACTGAACAAAACATCTGCATCTGTAAAAGTCGGCAAAACAACTAAGATCACAGCAAAAGCAGCTCCGTCAGGAAAAGTTACATACAAATCCGGCAACAAGAAAATTGCTACAGTATCATCCAATGGTACAATTAAGGGTATTAAAAAGGGTACTGCCAAAATCACAGTAACATGCAATGGTGTAACCAAAACAGTTAAAGTAACTGTAAAATAATCTGACCGGACTGAAGTCAGGCGGATATTTGCAATCGGATTCGCAGACAAGAGAAAAGAAATCCTGTATCCCACAGAAAGGGCAGGATTTCTTTTCGGCTGTAAAACTTTATACAGTTATTACAGTAATCACCAGAATATGATTTCCTGGAACTATTGAAGAAGGAGAAATTTATGGACAAAAATAATGAGCAGAAAAATAATAAGACTCCGGAAATGAAACCCAAACAGGACAGTTTCCGTCCATGGTTAAAGCTTATTCCTGCGGCAGCAGTTTTTGCAGCAGTCTGTGTAACCTGTTATCAGGCAGATAAAAGTCCTGTGGAGACTACAACGGTTTCCGATAATAATGTTATGTCTACTGATGAGATTAAAGAATTGATTTCACAAGGAACTGCAGGTAAGGATTTTGATTCAGAAGACTCTTCTGAAACCAATGGAACCTCAATTTCAAAAACATCAAAAAAGATGAAAAAAAACAAGTAAGATTAAAACAGGAACAAAGAAAAATTCATCTACAGGTTCCTCTGCAAATGGAGGTACAGCAGGGAGTGGTGCAGGAAGCACAGTCACACCAACTACAGAAGTTCCTGCCGGTGGATATGCAGATGGTACCTATACAGGCTCCGGAACCGGTTTCGGAGGAACGATCACTGTTCAGGTAACTGTCACTGACCATAAAATTGCAGCTATCAATATTGTAGATGCATCAAATGAAACAGCCTCCTATTTTGCAAATGCACAGGGTGTGATCAGCAAAATTCTTGCAAGCCAGTCTCCGAACGTAGATGCAGTCAGTGGTGCCACTTATTCTTCAAACGGAATTATTACTGCGGTTCAGAATGCATTGTCACAGGCAATTCCATCAGGAAATCAGGCAGTTGTTACGCCAACTCCCACTCCATCACCGAAACCGACAAAGAAACCTTCTCCAATACCGAAGCCGGGAGACGAACAGATTTACAAAGACGGAACCTATACAGGAACCGGTAAAGGATACAGTGGGACAATTACGTTGACAGCTAAGATTAAAAAAGGTGTGATCAAGTCTCTGGAAGCAGAGCATACAGATACGCCTATGTTCTTTAAGAAAGCATGGGACATCCTGGAAAATGAGATCATTCAGAATCAGTCTGTCGATGGCATTGATACTGTCAGTGGTGCAACCTACTCTTCAAAGGGTATCATAAACGCAATGAAAGATATTCAGAAGCAGGCAGAAAAAGGCACCACAAAAGTGACACCAACTCCAACACCAGAAGTAACAGTTACGCCAATTCCTGAGGCAACCCCAATCCCGACACCGGAAGAAACTCCGACTCCAGAAGTCACTCCAACACCAGAGGAAACACCAGCTCCCACACCAACACCGGAAGAGACTCCGGAGCCTACGCCGGAACCTACAGGACCATATATTGACGGAACTTATACAGGCTCAAGCTACGGATACAGTGGAAGAGTAAATGTAACCGTAACGATTCAGGGCGGTCAGATTGCATCTATTGAACAGAGTAACAGTGATTCACCTGAGTACTTTGATTATGCATGGGAAACTATTTATCCTCAGATTATGGGAAATCAGTCAGCAGACGGAATTGATGCTGCAAGCGGTGCCACTTATTCCTCAGAGGGAATCCTTGGAGCAATTCAGAAAGCTCTTGCCCAGGCATTGGCATAAAACTACTGAAATTAAAGCAAAAAAGGTAGCATAAAATTTAATTACAATTAAAACTTACACTTATTGTAAAAGAAAAAAAGCATATGCTATAATTTCTGTTAGTGAGTTCTAACTTATAATGACAGATAATACTTTTAACAGCATTGTAATAGCAGAAATGGAGGATAACAACATGATCAAAACAACTGTGAAAGTAGACGGTATGATGTGCGGTATGTGCGAATCTCACGTGAATGATGCAGTGAGAAGAGCTTTTCAGGTAGATAAAGTTACTTCTTCCCACAGTAAGGGCGAGACAGTGCTCATTTCAGACGGACCTGTAGATGAAGCCAAATTAAAAACAGCCATCAGTGCGACAGGATATGAAGTAAAAGGGCATTACATCAGAGCCATATGAAAAGAAAAAATGGACTGTTTTCTTTTCTTCATAAATAAAAATACGTTTTAATTTTCCATGAGAAACCAGGCAGGAATTGTTCAGTGATTGAACAGTTCTTTCCTGGCTTTTTAACTTTATCAGACACCTTGTTGCATCCAGAGATGTGTCTCTGGTAGATGAAATCAATAGTCATGGATTTGAATGATTTATAGAAAAATGGAATCTTTTTTGCATATTGAGAGCATTTCAGAAATATATCTGATAAATGTATTTGTCAAGCGGATAAAATCTACCGCTTCGCTACGTGGCTCTATACCAAATAACTACTCCGCAGTTTATCAGAAGGAGCTTGCAGTCCTCGGATGACGCGCTATGGAAGAAGTGTTCAAAAAATGTAACACAAGTCCATAATACTATTGATGCAAATTTCTCGATAAATCTCGAATAATGACGGTAAGAAGTCCGATAAATTCATAAAAATCAGTTGCTTAAATTTGTGCAAAATATGGTAGACATAACTGTAGTTAAGAAATGACAGAAATTTACAATTATTAATGATCTGGAGACGAAAGAATGAAAAAGAAAATAGAACTTGTCTGTTGGATTTTATTTACCGTTTTTCTGGTATTGGTTTCTTTATTAACTTTATGAGCACACCTCCGGTAAACGATACACATACATTTACTTTATACATGATTGGTGCTGCTGTGGTATCCTTACTATACCCGGCATCTATGTTTGTTCTTGGATTGAGAAACCGCTACCTGTATGATAAGTTAAATGAACTTGCTGAAGAAAAGGGTGAAACTGAAGCTGCCAAATCTGCACACACTTTCAGGTCATCCGCATCAGGATATACAGTTCCTGATATGGACATCCTTGTCAGTGCTCTGACCTCTGATCAGAAACTTACAGAGGAAGAGAAAGAATATTTATTAGAATACATTAAGAAGAAATGATGTGATGTTTAAATGGAACTGTTAGTCTGTATGTCCATTGCAGGAAGCATTCCTGTAATGATCTGTTTATTTTTATATCTAATTCAACGTGGAAATTATAACTACATTCTCGGAAGAAGATTACTGCTGACAGGTGTTTTCTTTTATCTGGTGCCTGTGCAGTTGGTGAAGTATTTACTTCCAAAAGATGCACTTCCGGAAACAATGTTAATTGGCAGAAAAGCTGATTCTTATTTATCAGGCACCTTGTCTTTCTGGAGTGAAAAGCAGGGTGATTACATATGGATACCTCAATGGTTTAATATATTTGCCAGGATCTGGCTAGCAGGAATTATTATCTTCGCAATCTATGAGATTATTAAATACTGGAGAGGAGCACATTCTATCCGGAACTATATCTTTGAAAAGATTGAAGATCCTGAAGATAATCTTACTTATTACCTGATTCCGGATGAGATTTGTGGTCCATGTACCATCGGATTTTTCCGTCAGAAGATTGTGTTTCCAGAGAGTTTTCCTCTGCATCCTGATTTTATTATGGTATATAAGCATGAACATACACATTTGAAGAATCATGACAATTTAGTAAAACTTTTATGCCTTTTCGTTCTGTGCCTGCACTGGATGAATCCTGTGGCATATCTTTTACTTTTCCTTTACATAGATACAGCAGAAATAGTCAGTGACAGTGTAGCCGTCGATGGCTGTACAAAAGAAAAACGTCAAGACTATGCAAGTTTGCTGGTATTAGAAGCCGCAACTTCTGATATTCGCCCAGCCGTGTGGAAAAATAACCTTTCCGGACATAAAAACAATAAGGAAGGAAAGGATTTTAAAACATTAAAAAGGAGGATCAACTACATGATGAAGGAAAAGAGAAAAGGGATGTTACAAAGAGGAATTATGGTGGCAGTGTCGGCGTTGACAGTTGTGGCGAGTGCTGGGACGATAATGGCGTATGAACCAGTATCATCATCTGATGAAAGTTTTGAAGAAGTTGTTTTTGAAGATTTTGTAGAAGATTTTGGTTTCAATGATACAAATAATGATTTAATAAGTTCAATCGATTTTTCACAAAGTGACAGCGTATATATTGATTCAGATGGAAATCAAGTAGTATATAAAGAATCATCCGATACATATGCATTGTGTACACATAGTATGGTTCCATCATCTTTTATACTCATGGGAGAAATTCCTCAGGAGGATGTACTGTTAAAATTTATTCATGCCAAAGATGTGAAAAATGTGGATATCGTGCAAATGCAGTATATCAAAATACTATTACATACGCAAAATGCCCTCATTAATTAAATAAGTATTTATGTAGATATGAAGATCTTCAGATGTTTTTGAATTATTTCAAATATCTGAGGATCTTTTTTATTGATTCGTTGTTGATGATATAATGTATTACAAAATATAAATACAAATATGTTTTCTGAAATAATTTCTCAATATCCCTCCAATTTCCCTCTTGCATTTTTGTAAAAGTTAGAATATACTAACCAATAGAGTTAGATATAGCAAACTCTCGCGTGAATTAAATCATTTGAACTCCATCCGAAGACCTGCTGAATTCTTCGGAACATTGGATTACATCTGTACTTGCTGAAATCGCGGCTATGCTGAAAGCCGTACCTCAGATATGATCCACCCGGTACAATCCCAGCTACGGTGTACCAGGAGTCCAAATGCAAAACCAGAAAGGGGATTTATCATGTACTTAGAAATTGAGAAAGTAATTGGAAGAGAAATTCTGGATTCCAGAGGAAACCCGACAGTAGAAGCAGAAGTATATCTGATGGACGGCACTGTTGCAAGAGGAACAGCTCCAAGCGGTGCTTCCACAGGAGAATTCGAAGCTCTGGAATTAAGAGATGGAGATAAAGCTCGTTACCTTGGAAAAGGTGTGCAGAAAGCAGTAGAGAACATCAACACAACAATCAACGAAGCAATTGAAGGTCTCGATGCAAGTGACATCTATGCAGTAGACGCAGCAATGATCGCAGCAGACGGAACAAAAGATAAATCTAAACTTGGAGCAAATGCAATCCTTGCAGTATCTATCGCATGCTGCAGAGCAGCTGCAACCTCTCTTGAGATTCCGCTGTATCGTTTCCTTGGCGGAGTATCCGGAAACCGTCTTCCTGTACCAATGATGAACATCGTAAACGGTGGATGCCATGCATTATCTTCCGGTCTGGATGTACAGGAATTCATGATCATGCCAGTTGGGGCACCTTCTTTTAAAGAATGCTTAAGATGGTGTGCAGAAGTATTCCATGCACTTGCTTCTATCCTGAAAGAACGCGGACTTGCTACATCAGTAGGTGATGAGGGTGGTTTCGCACCTGCACTGAAATCCGATGAAGAAGCAATCGAGACAATCCTTGAAGCAGTTAAGAAAGCCGGATATGAACCAGGCAAAGACTTCAGGATTGCCATGGATGCTGCTTCCTCCGAGTGGAAGAGTGAAAAAGGCAAAGGATATTACAAACTTCCAAAAGCCGGCACAGAGTATACATCCGAAGAGCTCATTGAGCACTGGGCTAAATTATGCGAAAAATATCCGATCATCTCTATCGAAGACGGTCTGGATGAAGAAGACTGGGAAGGATGGCAGAAACTTACAGCCAGACTTGGCGACAAAGTGCAGCTTGTCGGTGATGACCTGTTTGTTACAAATACAGAAAGACTTGCAAAAGGTATCAGCCTTGGTGCAGGTAATGCGATCTTGATCAAATTAAACCAGATTGGTTCCGTATCCGAAACACTGGAAGCAATCAAAATGGCCCACAAAGCAGGCTACACCGCAATTTCTTCTCATCGTTCCGGCGAGACAGCAGATACAACAATCGCAGACCTTGCAGTAGCACTGAACACCTGCCAGATTAAGACCGGCGCTCCAAGCAGATCTGAACGTGTTGCAAAATACAATCAGCTTCTCCGCATCGAAGAAGAACTCGGTGCAAGCGCAGTATATCCAGGAATGAAAGCATTCAATGTAAGACAGGACTAAACAAAACTATAGCAATCTTCGTAAATAACGCATACCATAAATAAACCTGTAAAATGCCAAAAATGCATTTCTCATCTTAATCGTTTAGTGAGAAATGCATTTTTCGTATATGAGACTTTATTATATTCACTCATCCGTATCAATACTGCCTGTTTCTTCCGGTCTCTTCAGATATCCCCTTACAGCAGGCTCAATCGTTTGTTCCATAAGCCGGTGCAGAAGTTCTGTCGTAATATTATGATCTCCCAGAAGCGAATTATACAGGAAGTTTCCTGACAGTTCTTCAGTAATAGAACTCAGTCCTGCCAGAATCATTTTTTTGCCGGGTGTTTCGTTCCATCTGATTTCAATTCCATTATCTTCATGAAAGAAAATGTGCGCCTTTCGTTTCACACATTCTTCGATAAAAGTAACCTCCAGTTTTAACACAGGGATATCGTTTTCATCTCTTGCAAATTCTCCCAGTGTAGCTACAAGGTAATGTTCTCCATGAAGATCAACACATCCATCCGCAGCCCTTCCAAATCCAACAGGAAGCTTATGGATTACCTCACCTTCGGTAAAAGAAACGTAAAAGTTTCCCGCATCATAAGTAAAAGAAATTTCAGAAATACCATCTGTCATATTATTGTGGAATACCTGCACAAACAACGGCGCAATTCCAATATTCTGCTGTTCCATAACATAAGTTCTGCCGCTTACAGCCCGCATAAAACTGTGATGATCAGATGGGCGATCAATGGCTGCTGAAATACGGTAGCTGTACTTTTATCTGAATGCTTCCTTCTGGAAACTACATTTCTTTTCCATCCCCCGCGCAGAGAAGTACTTCTGTTATTATTCTCTCCATTTTCCAGTTCTCCGCACAACCGTTTCAGAAGACTATGGGAGAGTGGATTCTCAGGTAGAACATCGGCGGGGTGATAATTAACAGGGAAATATTTCCGAATGATATTCAGCATGATACAGTCCTGAAACATTTCTTTATTTCCAGCATTTGTGACAAGAACCATATCCATATCCGGATAAATAATAACATTCTGTCCCAACATTCCATTATATTCAAAGCTTCCCGGGCGCTGTTCCATCCATAGCTGATATCCATATCCATAGGTGTCATTCTGAGTTTTCAGATGTCGTGCCGTAGATATTTCTATCCAATATTCAGACACCAGCTGCTGACCATTCCATTTTCCCCTCTGAAGATACAGCTGGCCAAGTTTTGCCATGTCTTCTGCACAGAGAAACAGTCCCCAGCCGCCTTTTGTAATTCCTTTCGGACAGGTTTCCCAGTAATATTTCGTGATACCAAGAGGACCAAACAGTCTCGGAGTCAGATATTCGGTCAGGGTTTCTCCTGTACGTTTCGTCACGATTGCAGAAAGAACATAAGTATTCAGACTGTTATATTGAAACTCCGTTCCGGGTTTTCCATTGACAGATGCATTCAGAAAGCTTCCAAGCCAGTCATTTCCGGACACGATACCTGATTCATTAAAAGTTACGCCGCTTGTCATGGTCAGCAGATTCTCTACTGTGATCACAGGGCGGAAAATCTTTGAAAAGGCATTTGTATGATCCGGAAAAATGTCATAAATATTTTCATCGAGTTTTAATTTTTCCTCTTCGATCAACATGCCGATTGCCATACCTGTGATGCTCTTGCACATGGAATGTGTAATATGCCACATTCCTTTAGGGTATGGTGCAAAATTACATTCACAGATTACCTTGCCATGACGCAGTGCCATAAAATGATGCATTTCCGTATCTTTGGAAGCATCCAGTTCCCGAAGAAGGGCAGCAAACAGATCAGAGGAGATTCCCTGACTCTCCGGTGTGGCACGTACAAATGCCTGCTCATAAACTGCATCAAACGGAAAATCCGGTTTCTGTGGGAAATAATCTACCCGTGTACCGCCTGTCTTTCCAAGGATCATATTTAAAACCAGTTCTGCAACCGCAATCTGTTCTTTTGCCATAGAGAATACCTCCTTTTTCGGATTTATTTTGATTATACAGACCTCATACAACAAATGCAAATTATATTTTTACGAGAAAGGATATTACCAGTGGACAGTAGCGCAGGATTCTCTTCCTGCGGAAGCTCACTTTAGTGACATAATAAAACGGCTGCGGAATGAACCGCAGCCAGTAATAAGTTTCATCTGTTTACCTTTCGTCAAAAGCAACAAAATCTGTATGATGTCCTACATATTTGTAAGCAGGACGAATAATCTTATTTGCATTAATCAGTTCTTCCAAGCGGTGAGCACTCCAGCCCGGCATACGTGCAATAGCAAAGATCGGAGTAAATAATTCTTCCGGAATACCAAGCATGCTGTACACAAATCCACTGTAAAAATCCACATTGGCACTGACGCCTTTATAAATTTTTCTTTTCTCAGCAATAACCTCCGGAGCCAGACGTTCTATTGTGGTATACAGATGGTAATCATCCATTCTGCCCATTTTCCTTCGCAAGGCTTTCAACAAAACTTTGAATACAACGGCTCTCGGATCAGACAGTGAATAAACGGCATGACCCATGCCGTAAATCAGTCCTTTCTTGTCAAAAGCCTGTTTGTCTACCAGTTGGTCAAGATAATTTCTGATCTCATCCTCATCCTTCGTGTCGCTGACATTGGCTCTCAAGTCATCCATCATCTCCATAACCTTGATGTTGGCGCCACCGTGTTTCGGTCCCTTCAGGGAAGCCAGGGCTGCCGCCATAACCGAGTATGTGTCAGACCCGGATGAAGTAACAACATGCGTTGTGAATGTGGAATTATTACCGCCACCATGTTCCATGTGCAGCATCAAAGCCACATCCAGTACACGTGCCTCCAGTTCTGTATACTTCTTATCCGGCCTGAGCATCATGAGAATATTCTCAGCAGTTGACAGCTCCGGAGACGGCCGATGAATATACATACTCTCTTCGCATTCGTAATGATTATAGGCATGATAACCGTAAACAGCCATCATCGGTACTTCACTGATAAGCATCATACACTGTCTGAGTACATTCACTTCACTCAGGTCGTTGACACGACTGTCATAAGATGCCAGAGTCAGAATACTCTTCATCAGAGAATTCATGATATCACGGCTTGGTGCCTTCATAATAACATCACGCACAAAATTCGTTGGAAGTGTTCTCATACTCCCCAGCACATCACAAAACTGTTTCAGCTCTCTCCTGTCCGGAAGGCAGCCAAACATCAGCAGATACGCAGCTTCCTCAAAGCCGAAACGTTTCTCTCTTACCGTTCCCGAAACCAGTTCCCTCACATCGTATCCTCTGTAGTACAAGCGCCCATCGCAGGGAACTTTCTGATCTCCACTGATATCAAAAGCCTCAATGGTCGAAATCGTTGTCAGTCCCGCTACAACACCATTGCCATTCTTGTCTCTCAAACCACGCTTTACCTTATATAGATCATACAATTCCGGATTGATCGCATCTTTTCCCTCATACATATCCGCATGCTTATCTAAAAAATCAAATAATAAGTGATTCATATTATCCACAAACGTGTCCTCCTTCCAGTCATTCATGATGTAAATTAGATTTATTGTTTAATTATAGCGAATGATTTTTCAAAAAGTCTAACACAATCGTCTAATTTTTCTTTATGATATTTCATAACTTTTTTTGATATTTTATGAAAAAATTTATTTACGTACAGGCGGTAATTGCTGTATACAAAAAACCTTCCATATTATTGCGCCATAAAGCAATAATATGGAAGGATTTTTTTGTGAATAAATCAGAAACTTACTATTCAAATCTTCTTCTAATGTTGTGGTAGGGTTAAGGAGGAGACTTCTCATATGTTATTTCAAAAATATTCAGTCCATGTGATGATCCGTATTTGGTAGAATCAGAATCATCAACTGTACGGTTCTCCGTTCAAATATACCGCACATCAAGCTCTGACAATTACCTTTATCAGATGTCTATATTTTAACTAATTTTTCGACATATAGGAATGAAATCAAGCAGACATTGCTTTCGTCTTTTTTCTTCATTCCAGTCAAAGATGAATCAATATTATTCAATTTTGATTGAAAATTCAATTTTTAGGTGTTATACTAGATATTAGAATAATCAAGAGGGAGGTATGCACAATGAACGCCTATGGCACTTTGTTAAAAAAGCTGATTCGCTTTACTAATATTAAGTTAACAAATCTTGCCGAGATCGTAGGTTATGACACATCTTATATCAGCAAATGGTGCAACAAAGGCAAACTGCCTGCTGCCAAAGCCGCCCCTAATGTCAACAAATGTCTTGCAGACGTTTTTGCACGGGAAATTATTATCCAGGAAGAGGCTACTCTTTTCGCTGCGGAATTCAATGTTTCCGGACCATATGATGAATCATCGCTCTCATCGACCATCTTTCGGCTTCTGAAGGATGCGTATAAACGCTCCTACGATAATACATCTGAAAACGCACAACTTGCGGACTCTCATCCCAACGCATGCTTCTCTGGCAACTTGATATTAAGAACTTTTTTGTGACTGAACTGCCTCAGCTGCTGCATCAGCTGAACGAACCATGTCAGATACTCTGTACAATGGATACATGCGGATTCCTTACAGATCTTTCCTATGAGACCGGCCGTCAGGCCTATTATACCAATCCCGTTCATATCAAGATGGGAATCAATCTCGGAGGCCATTGCAAGAACAACAGCTATATTCCTCAGTTGTACTATTTCCTGAATCATTATAACGATATCAGTTTTGATTTCTATGAAAACACATGCATGGACTATATGAATCTGTTTATTGTCAAGAACTGCATTGCTGTGCAGTGCGCTCTTGACAAGGACTACCGCATCAGCATCGCACATATCATTACAGATACTGCACATGTCAACAGTCTTTACCAGAAAGTGAATTCAGAATTCACTTTGAGCCGGCTGATGATCCATTCCTCCGATTCCGAAGAACTTTTTTATAACGGCTACCGGACAGAATTTTATGCACACAACGCTTTTCAGATTATGGTGGCAAAGGGTTTTGAATTTCTTCTTCCGCCGGAGATCAATCCAAGATTGATCCAGGCTGCCCGCGATCAGGGTTTTGATGAAAGCATGGCTCAGCTCGTTGCACATCT
>ENA-OQBL01000149-OQBL01000149.1-human-gut-metagenome-genome-assembly--contig:-NODE-149-length-40426-cov-3.678230_pt1 | contig 40426 bp, 30 predicted proteins | sample MGYA00242747_ERZ504553 | MGnify/ENA primary metagenome ERZ504553 (study PRJEB26092, sample SAMD00036240) | human gut metagenome | host: Homo sapiens | study: EMG produced TPA metagenomics assembly of...
CGATGTAGCATCCGCCCGTCCACGGGCCCGTCTTCAGCCGTTTCGGCCGGTACGGCCGGTAGGACTCGTTCTCGTTGGACGGGAACCACGTGTCGCGTTTGATCTCCCTGCCGACCGTCGAGGCGTTTGCGGCCGAGCATCAGAACGATCCCGCAGATGATGGTAAACACATTATCAGGATTGTTACGCAACAAATGACGAAGTGAAAGCGGAATGTTGGCAGAAGAACGTAAAGTATCCGTTGCAGGCAACAACAACCGCTTCCGTTCCAGCCATTGGCAAACTTCGGCCGTCTGTTTTCCGGGAATACGCCGTTCTGCCCAATCACGGTAACACATTGTCTTTTGCAGGAGACGAAGATATTTCATGGCCGCCGCCTCATCACCGTTCACCAGGTTGATTTCCGCCAAACGCTTGACAGCTCTTGCCCCAGTGTGGTGCGGAGAAAAAATCATTCCCAAAATGGCGGCATGTTCAGCCATCGTCATATCTCCCAACGCAAACCAGACTTCATTGGCTGCATAAATAGTAAGGTAGGTAGAATGGGGAGCCACAGGCAGAAACAGCCCTTGCGAAGCCGGTTGATAACCATCCATCAGCTGGTCGGGAAGCCGGTTCTGCTGTGCATTCAGCAAATTATAATAATAGGCAGTGAACGGAGAACGGTATTCACCCTCTGCCAACAGTTTCCGTACTTTTTCCGAACGGCCGAAATACATTTCCGAATCCAACGCCAAAAGATATTCCCGCCCTAAATCGGGCATATTGTACCATCGTGACGACCAATCGCCACAGCCAAACAGCCAATAGCCGGACAATACCGCCAATATGCTTACCGGTAAGCCCGACTTCCACGAACGTCGCATGCAGCTACGGCACAACAACAAAATACCTCCGATACCGGTTAAAGCGATTGTGCCGGAAAGCGGATAACTCAATCCGCATTGCCTTCCTGCCTCCCAAGCCACCGCCAACACCGTAGGAATCCACGCCCAACGTCCCATGTACGGAGCCAACAAACGAAACACCACCACTCCCCAAAGCAACAGCACGACAGCCATTATGGTCGGGCCACCCCCTTCGTAATAAAAGAATTGAGTGAGGAAATCTCCTGACAGACGTGCCAGAGCCGCCGGATGCCGCAGATACCCGGCCAATGGTTCGGTGGCAAGCAAAAAGAGCTGTGTCTGCTCCCGATGGAACAGATGATAGGGCAATATCCGGAAGAAAAAAAGGAAACAACGCCAAAGCACCGATTCCTGCCGCTCCCCATTCAATGTATTTCCTTCTGCAAGCTTTCATCCAACAGTTTTTGTTGTTCTTCCGTCAAGGAGCCACGCACCATCTTCCGCATGAATGTCCCCAACGTATTGTTTCCCTGCTCTTTCAAAAACAGAAAGTTCGTTTCCTGCTCCTGCATCCTCAGACTGTCACGTATCCGTATCAGATGCAGTGAATCTTTTCCGGTGGCATTCCGTAGTCCCGTCCGGATAAAATGGTAAGCCTCTTGCTTCTTTTCCCTCCCCTCTTTCCATTTCTGAAGGGCATCATTTTGCGGAGTGCCCGTTACCGAACCGACAGAGTCGGCCTTCACATGTATGGTTCCCGGCTCCGTCACCACCAGCAGTTCCTGGATGTAGATACGCAGCAGATGGCGCAGACGCAACACCCTCATCTCCTCCCCTTGTCCGGAAAAAGAAAAAGAGGCATTGGTTATCTTTACAGAATCCACCCGCCCCGGTGCATTCTCCATCGGCACGAGGTATATCCATTCCCCGTCGTATTTCACCGACGGCAACGTTCCTTCAATCACATAATTCTGTCCGGAATTTCCACAACTTGCCCAAAGAAGGCAACTGATACAAAAAAGCAAGATACGTGTTTTCATCCTTATACATTAGAATTTCAACAAAGGTAGGCGTTTACCAACTGTCAGCCTAATATTCAATTAACCAAAGATAATATTTTTAATCAGAGATTTTCTTCATCGCCATACACTCCATTTCCACCAGCCACCCCGGGCGACAGACAGGAGCCAGCGTAATCACTCTCGGCGTATCGGGAAAGCGTTCATCAAACATCTCCTTTACTACGGTATAATCCGCCATATCACGCAGATAGACAATGATATGCCCCACATCTCCAAAGCCACAATCGGCCTCCTTCAATAAAGCCTCCACATTCTCCCACATCCGTTCTGTCTGACGGCGTACATCTCCGGCATACATCACTTCCCCACGGTTGTTGATACTCGCTGTACCGGAAATGAGTACTTGCCGGCGGTCGTCGTAATCCACCGCCGTTCCCCGTTCGAAACTGACTCCATACTCATAAGTGGGGTTCAGATGTGTGCGGGCATAGAGATATTTGATTTGTCCGGGCTTTAATCCCGCTACGGCAAAAGCGTCAAGCATCACCAATACTTTCGGGTCGGCATGACGCCCACCGATACCGGTACTGGCAATATAGTGCGTGTTCTCCGTCAGGTTCTGAGTGACAAACATCTCATTGCGCGCCTTGACCACACCGGCATAATTGCAATCCACATTCTGCACAAATATCCAGGTACGCAGGCAATTGTCGGCCAAGGTACACCCTTCTTCCATCAGTTGCATAGCATAGTCGTTGAGCAAAAGACGCATCTGGTATTCCGAATTGGCGGCACGGTTGAAGCTGCCTCCCATCCAGAGCTGGCGATAAGCACCGTGTTTCACTTCATACAGTCCGTTTGGCAGCACTCGTGTCTGCACATCGGTCTGCAGATATGCCCACAAAGCAATCTTGGTACCATCCAGTGGCGATTGTTCCACCACGGACAGCGCGCAATCGGAGCTTTCCGCCGTAGCGGCAAGCAACAGTTCCGCCTGGTTGGCGGCATCACTCAAGAAATATCTTTTAAAAACCGCCACGGCTCCGGGCAATTCTTTTTTCAGTAAAGCGGCATACGCATCCAGCACGGCATTCATCTGCTCACGGTAGGTCTGTTTCGGGTCGGTGGCATGTATCATCACATGGTATTCCGTCACTCCGCCGGTTACAACAAATGCAGCCACTTCCGCCCTGCCTGAAGGATAAGAGTATGATGTGTATTTCATATCATTAACGAGAGATTGTTTCAATCGCAAAGATAAGTTTTTTATCCGACAAGGAGTAGTGAAAATCGCAACTTTCGCTTGTTTTGTTCTTATAAAAAAGGTTACTTTTATAGAAAAGTATAAAATATACAGTTATTAGGAGCAAAAATATTTATCACATCGGCATCCAGGACTTTGAGAAGCTGCGCAAAGGCGGTTATTTCTATGTGGACAAGACCGCCTTAGTATATAAATATTCACATTATTTCCCTATCATTCAGCCCTTTCCGGTGAAACTTCTTTTTCCTTCTCACCACCTCATATACATTGCCGTAGACGTTTCAGCCCCGCCTGCAGCTGCACTGAACCGAACTGCATGGGATTGCTGCCACGCATCAGGGCGGGATGCGCCTTTTGCAGCTCGTCGAAGATATCGGCAGCAGTCAGGTCAAGACTCTTCTTTGCCGAAACGGAGCACGGAACAAGTTGCAGACCGCTTCCTCGGCAAGACTGACACGATAAAAAGCCTCGTTGTGCGCTTACAGCTTTCGCGCTCCGGCGGCGCTTTTCTTCCCGTTCCTCCCGGTTTCGGTATTTCTTTTTGTGCATGTTTCAGCCTTTCGGAAAAGGCTATCAGTTGTCCCGCTTTCTTCAAAAATCATTCCTGCCGATAAACATACTTATTTATGCTGCAGAGCCCTTTATTTTCAGTACTTTTACACGATTCTTTATAAGTGAACGACCCGAGTTATCCAATCGGCTGACCCAGGTCGTTCAATCGAACAGCCAGAGTTGTTCGTTCGGCCGACCGGGGTCGTTCACTTATAGAAAGACACTTCCGAGGGAAGAAGCAAATACGTTGAACGCACTAAAACCTATTGATATGGCAATACTATATGACTGGTACGAGAATCCGGGCACCAATGAGGAAGACCCGGAAGAAAGAGGCCTCCATCCTCGCCCGTTGCTCAACGGGAAAATAACCATGCGGCAGCTCTACAACCGCGTACATGCCCGCAGCTCGCTCACGGTGGGCGACGTAATGAACGCGATAGACTGTCTGACGCAAATCTGCGGCGAAGAACTGCGCGACGGGCACGAGGTGCACATCGAAGGGCTGGGCTACTTCGCCCCCACCCTGGAAGCCACACAGAAAGTGACCCGCAGCACCCCGAACAAGCACCTGAAACTCCGGCTGAAGAGCATCAGCTTCCGTCCCGACGTCAGGCTGAAACAAGCGATGACGGGAGTCAGTGCCATCCGCAGCAAATACACCCGCCACTCCCTGAAGCTTTCGGAAGTGGAGATAGACATGAAGCTGAAAGAATACTTTGCCGACCACGACGTGCTGATTCGCAGTGACTTCCAAGCGCTGTGCGGCATGGCACGCACCACCGCAAACGTCCACCTGAAACGGTTGCAGCAAGAAGGCAAGCTGAAGAATGTAGGGAAACCCACGCAACCCATCTATCGGGCCATGCCGGGATACTACGGTGTGTCGCGCGATGCAAAAACGGGGCGATGAGGGTGGAAAGCAGTTTCACCGAAAAAGCCGATGAACAGGAGGATAGGAGAAGGAGGTGAAGGGATAAAAAGGAACATTCTGCGCCCGGAAATCAAGGGTAATGCAAAAAGAAATGTGAATTGTATGCAGAAAGGCAATAGAGAAAGAATGCGAAAAGGCGAATCTCACGACCCGCCTTTTCCTGATTTAACCATTAAACAATTGTACTATTCGGTTAATGCATTTACAATTATCCGATGTTACGGACGACTAATGAGGTCGGAGGTAACGACAACTGCTTTGAATTTAATAGCTTATTTATAAGATCTAATTATTTTAAAGTGCTCCTTTAGAAAACACAGTGGAGAAGAATGACGTAGGAACTGTGAAAGCCCTACCTGCAGAAAGCGGTTGTCTAACATTTCCATACTCCCAATAAATATAATTTCCATTGGTAGCACTCAAAGATTTTATAGTATATGTGCCTGGATTAATGTAAAAGTAGTACCAAGTGTTTGAACTATGCTTTGAGTATAAGGAAGATCTCCTATATAAACCAAATTGAGATATCCTCTTGACGCTCTGAAAGTACTTCCTACGACAAACGTTCCCCAATTAGACTATGTCGTATAATCTCTAATGCAATCACACGATAAATTCCACGAGCCAAGAAATAACAATATGGAGAATCCTAGTTCACACGCTGTCAAAACATATTGTTTACCACTTTGTTTTTTATGTGATTATTACTTGAGGAATACGGGCGGATATTACCCGCCCGCACATCCAATATTGACTATTTTCTCTTGAAATTCCAGAACCATGCGGTACCACCTCCAGAAGTCACCCCTGGCTCAGGTGCGCAAAGCCGAAGTTCATCCTCTGTGATTTTCAAGATGTGATATACATACTGACGTGCATTTCCTTGATTAGGTTGTACGCCCAACAAAGGAATAGTACCAGAAAATTCAATTGTACCTACATCCCATCCAGATTGTACCATATCTTCTGAAACTTTTACAGAGCCACTTTCACCACGGCTTGTCTGGACACCTGACAGACTAAGCGAGAACCAACCATTCAATCCGTCATCAGGTAGTCCCGCACCTATAGCCTGCCCATCAATTTCTCCACTACGGACAACCCACCAACCGGGACCTGTGTTTGACAGAAATCCACCATTACCCCAGCAGCCGTCTTCGGCTTCTGTATTCCAAGTCCAAGTTGTTGTGCCATAACCACCATCCGGAGTTGTACCAAAGATATCAGCATAAATAGCAGGAAGATCCGTGTACTCCGTTACTGCTATTGATTTGGAAGCCGATTTTGTAATGGAGCCGTCCGAATTAATGGCTGTTATATACACTTGCAATTCTTTATTAGGAGGAGCTACTTGAACCGACGGAGCCGTACCTTCTGCCAACTTGGTATCAGACGTAGCATCATAAACCTTCACATAACGTGACGGAGTAGGAACAATCCGAATGTTGTTGTTTCCCTGATTCTTGGCTACAAGTTCAAAAGTAAGATTTTCCGGTGTGACATTAGGATCCGGACTGATTTCATCCACTATCGGATCACAAGCCACCAGCAGCATTGCAAACAAAGGCATTGCGAATAATATCTTTTTCATATCTTTTTCATTTTAAATTCATATTCTATTCTTGCCAACCATTATACTCAGCACTTGCATCCGTATAACCCGCATTTTGTTCTACCTTTCCTTCATTCAAGAGGACTTGGTTTTCGGGAATCTTCTGGAAACCTGCCGTAGCCTTATAACGTGCGGCATAACCACCGTTCTGCGCCACATTACGGCTTTCAACCCCATTTGTATAAACTTTTGCTCCCGTCTGTCTTTCAAGGGCATCGGCAGCAATATGCCAACGGCGAATATCGTTCCAGCGAGTACCTTCAAAACAGAGTTCCCAACGGCGTTCATTCTGCAATGCAGCCAACGAATATGTACCAATAGGTTCAAGTCCGGCACGACTACGCACTCTGTTTATACCGCTAACATCTTCCTTCAATTCAGACTGCATCAACAATACATCCGCAAAACGAATCAAAACCAAATCATGAATAGAACCGGTTTGCATCAGATTATCATTAATCCAGCCGTCGGCACCATACATTATCTTCTCAAATACCGGTTCAATCGTTTTATTTCCAGCCTCACCCGTATTATAAGCCATAATAGAACCTATTTTCATCTGATAATAATCTGTTTCTTGGATAAAGCCGTCACCACCACCTTTATTATAACTCGGCATATCCTCCGTCTTGAATACGGAGGCCGGACGACGGGCATCATTGTGTTCTGCCGCACTCCAATCATTATAAAGATTGGGAGCTACAGGACCGGCCCCCCATCCTTGTCCAAAGGGGAAAGAATTGGCCTGATCATTGCCACGTACACCAAAATGCAGAGCATAACCGTTACCATAACCGATAGTAGTGCTCCAAGATGCAAGTTTATTATATTTAATGGCAAACATGGATTCGGGATTTACCGCTGCATCATCTTCTACCCATTTCAGCCCCTGACCGGCAGTAAACGGAAAATCTTCTACCGTACATCTATTGGTATATGCCCACAAATTACGAAACTCAGGAACAAGACTATAACCGGAATTATTCACACAATCATCAATATATCCAATCACATCCTGCTTGGTCAAAGTTGTCCCATCAGGCAAATCAACTGAAGTCAACGGACTATAGTTCGTACTAACCAAATCGTTCAGAGTTTCACCATTGCCATACATGCCGGTATAATACAACCAAGCACGTCCTAACATAGCTTCAGCCGTATATTTATCAACATGCCCATCCGATTTACGAACAGCCGGCATATTTGCAGCCGCATCGCGAAGATCCTGCAGAATCTGCCCCCAGATAACAGCGGCAGTCGGAGGAGTAGTATCTTCGGGCAACAAAGCAGTAATCACCAAAGGTACACGGCCATACATAGAAGCCAACTCGTAGTAATAAAAAGCACGAAGAAACTTGGCTTCGCCCTCAGCCTGCGCTCTTACTTCCGGATCCATTTCAATACCGGCAAGAGCCTCCAACAACGTATTGGCACGGTTGATTCCTTGATAGCGAGCCACCCAGTAATCCTGCGTAGCATTTGTACCCGTATTACAAAGAAGGTCTAAAGATTGCATCAACTTGTCATTGGGACCACCACCACCCAACATATCATCGCAAGCCAGCAGGGAATTATACAAGAAAGACTGCTGCGGAAAAGCATTGACATTATTCAGGTTCTGATATATGGCAGCTAAAGCCTGATTGGCATCTTCAGCCGTTTTAGGAAAATTGGTCGTATCTTTTTCCGTCAGACTCATCGAGTCCAGACTACAAGAAGTAAACGTTCCTGCCATCATCAAAGCTGCCCCTATTAAATATGCTATTTTTTTCATCATGTATCAATTTTAGAATTTAACATTAACACCTACCATATAAGTACGAGGTTGAGGATAGTTACCTACATCAACACCGGTTACCCACGGTTCTTTGTCATTGAGAGCTCTACCATTCTCCGGATCCATCCCTTTATAACCGGTAAAAGTAAATAGATTCTGTGCAGCAGCATACACACGAAGTTGCTGGAACGGACAGTTCTTCCAAATTCTCTTGAAATCGTATCCTATTGTCAGATTTTGAATGCGAACATAGTCGGCATCATCAATATAAATATCTGAAATGGCCTGGAAATTCTGTCCACTATTTCCCGGCGCAAGCAGCGGATATCTGTTTGAGGTTCCTTCTCCGTGCCAGTAATCGTAAACTTCTGTCGTATAGTTTTCATACTGTCCGTCTGAGAACTTTCTCCAAGAACGAGCCACTTGTGCACCAAAAGCGCCATAGGTTGTTACAGAGAAATCAAATCCTTTATATTCCGCACTTAACGTAAGCCCCATTGTCACGTCAGGATGAGGATTACCCAAATCAGTCTTATCATCATCATTAATCACCCCATTTCCATCAACATCCACAAACTTCAAATCGCCCGGTTTAATACTTGCACCTTGCTTAGAGTTTGCCGCATTGCCTTTACAATTCTGGTCAAGATATGCCTGCAAGTCATTCTGGTTCTGAATGACACCGTCCGTCTTATAACCATAAAAATAGCCAATAGGATGTCCTTCTTCCATACGGACAAACCGACCCGTACTCTGAGCCAACAAATCATTACCGCCTTCAATAAAATGATTGGCGTTATTAACCTCCGTCACTTCATTCTTATTATAGGCCATATTGACATTCACTCCATACTTGAACTCCTTACCAATCTGATCTCTCCAGCCCATTGAAAGTTCAAGACCAGTATTCTTTACCGTACCGGCATTTTGATATTGAGAAGAGAAACCGGAAGCCGCATTGGTACCCACTTCCACTAACAAATCTTTCGTCTGCTTGTTATACCAGTCCATGGTAAAACTCAGACGGTTATCCAAGAAACGGGCATCAATACCGATATTGGTCTGTTCTGAAGTTTCCCATGTCAAATCGGGGTTAGCCAGACGATTCGGGTAAGCTCCGGTTGTACCTCATTCTTATCTGAGCCAAATGTATAAAGGCCATAATCGCCAAACTCGTAACCGGCACGCCAATTTGAATTAGGGATATTGTCATTACCATTCTGTCCCCAACCAGCACGGATTTTCAAGAAACCAAGCCAAGAAGCAGTATTCTTCATAAAAGCCTCGTTTGAAATAACCCAACCAGCAGAGAATGATGGGAAATATCCCCATTGATTGCCTTTCGCAAACTTAGACGAACCATCGGCACGAATGATAGCAGAAAACATATAAGTTTCCTTAAAGTCATAATTCAGACGTCCAAAATAAGACATCTTAGAACCATAATCCGAGGGATAACCATCTACTGTAGCAGTAGCTTTACGTTCTGTATTATGTAAATAAGCATGCGTAAAGTCGCCAAAAGCACTATTATAACCGGTTGCCTCTACTGATTCGCCATAAGTTGGTCTTGATTTAGAATACTCTGTACCAACCAAAACATCAAAATGATGTAAGTCTGTAATATCAAACCGATAACTCAACGTATTAGTCAAACTCCAGTTCCAACCCAAAGACACGTTATTTATCGTTTGGTCTTTATCACGGCTATCCCCCTGATTATTAATGCGGTAAACAGGAAGATATGAGCGCCATGAACTTGACCATTGTTTGTAACTAACCTGACCTTTATAAATAAGATTCTTAAGTGGTTGTACTTCCAGATATGCCGCTGTGTTCAGATTAAAATTCTTATTCTTATTATTCCCAGCCTGATTATATACCATGTGAGCCATCGGATTAGAAGCATATGCAGTATAATCAAGTATACCATTAGCACTCGTTCCAAAATTCTTCAAATCATCATACATGAAGAAATCACCATTCTCATTATATACAGGAATCAGAGGAATAGCACGCAAAGCATTAGAAAGGTCATTCGAATATTGATTACCTAACTGCACACCTTGATTCTGTTTGTGCTGATAATATATATTCTCACCAAACTTTATCACATCCATATCTCCCTTACGGTATATCACATGCTCAGAATTAATGCGGAAAGTAAAACGACGATAGTCAGTCTTCACTGGACCACCGAATGCACCATCCTGATACTGATAGCCTATACCTGTCGAAAACTTGGAGAATTCAGAACCACCTGTTACATTCAACGCATGATTAGTAACCACAGCATTTTTATTCCGGAATTCTTTTACCCAATCTGTACCTGGATTGGTACCATTCTGATAAGCAGTCAGCAAATCAGCATCTACGAATTTTGACCAATCATACGGTTGGCCTCCATTATTATAGGCTACTTGATCCATTACCGCCATATATTCTTTGGCATTCAGCATATCAGGCATCTTATATACATTTGCCCAGCCTATGTTTCCATCATAAGATACAGAAACCTTTCCTACCTTACCCTGCTTCGTAGTAACAAGGATAACACCGTTGGCACCGCTCGAACCGTAAATTGCACAAGATGCAGCATCTTTCAACACATCAATACGTTCAATATCGGCAGGATTCAAGGCGTTAATATCGCCACCGGCTACACCATCAATGACGTAAACTGGAGCTGTATTTCCGTTAGTACCAGCACCACGAATATTAATTTTAAATCCATCGCCTGGCTGACCGGAAACGGCCTGAATATTTACACCCGGAGACTGGCTTTGCAAAGCGCCCAATGCCTGCGTGGTATTTAATTTTGCGATGTCTTCACCTTTTACCTCAACCGTAGCACCTGTCACCAGTTTCTTCTTCTGAATACCATAACCTACTACGACTACTTCATCCAGCAATTCCGTATCTTCTTTCAGCTGAATTTTGAAATTAGTCTGGTTGCCTACTACGATTTCTTGCGGCTGATAACCGATAAAAGACACAACAATCGTTGCTCCCGGCTGAACATTCAATGTGAAATTACCGTCAATATCAGTAATAACACCATTTGTGGTGCCTTTTTCCAATACATTAGCACCGATAACCGGTCCCATTGCATCTGTTACAGTACCTGTGATTTTTTTTGCTTGCTGCACAGCATCTATTGCATCGACCGATGCGGCGAAAAGTTGCGGAGTATAAGTCAGGCTGACAGCCGAACAGATACCTACGAGCAGCGCGGTTCTTCTGAAATTTAAATTCATACTTATATTTTTCTTAGATAATGAATTGGTATTGCCTGGCGGCATCTACCGTTTAATATAAGGTTAAACTTCTCTTTTTTGAGGAAAAATTAAATATACCTTATTTATAAAGTGGTTGGTATACATATTACTCCTTTCCCATAAGCATTTTTCATTTCATTAACGGTTAAACATTATATGATTATTATCAAATTTCAATCAGGCTTGACAAAAGTAGACTTTTGACAACAAACTTTATAATACTATCTTATCAAATAACGACACTCATTTAACATCCATTACTATTTCCCCTAAAAGTATAAAGCATGAATTCCACAACAGACAACTAAAAGCTATAAAAAACAGAAAGGGTTGCCCCGATACTAACCAGAGACACCCCTTTCCATTTTATTATTAAAAATTGCTATTCCATAGAAGGAAGCTCATCACGAGAAACGACAAATTCCTGGTTCATAGCATCCTTCCACCATGCTTCATCAGCATGGACTACCGGACTGCCGTCCTCATTTGTTCCGTCATACCACGGCATGAACCAACTCCAACGCGCACCAGATGCCCATTGTTCGGAAATAAGTCCGACCGTACCACATTCGCTCAGCGAAACAATCTTATTTCCATAATTTCCGGCAATGGAAGTATATTCTGAAACACAATCCGCAGTTTCCTTATTATAAATATCACGTCCCACGATGTCTACATATTGGTCTCCCGGATACCAATCGGCATCATCGCCCTCGGTAGTCCAAACCCAGATAAGATTATCCAATCCTTCAGTCTTGAAGTAGTTGAACATAGCAATCCACAGAGATTTAAAGCTGGCAGCATCCTTACCCCACCAGAACCAGCCACCGGCTGCCTCATGGAATGGACGCCACAATACCGGAATATCCGCATCTCTCAACAGCTTCAAGTAAGCGGCAGCATTTTTCAAATCTTCGGTAAATACCTTGTTTTTCCCAAGTGCCTTCCACCGTGGCATTGGCAGCGTCAAACTCCGTATCTGCCTTATAGAAGGCATAATCCTTGTTCGGGTCAAGAGCTGTACCGTTACTTTCAAGATAAACAGCAACTGCTGTATAATCATGTCCGCCAATGATGAGACCACCTTCTTGCAGGGATTTCAAAATATCCTCGGTAATCAACAATGTATAGTCCCCGGATATGTCAAAATAATCAGTTCCTGAAGCAATCTCGCTCCAACCACTGTTTTTGAACGAACCTTGCGCCCCCTCTGCCACATCTTTCACAGCCACGCGTATCACCTGACCCACTTGCGCATCAGCAAAGACAGCTTTTGCAGCATCATCCGTCATCTGTACATTTCCACTCCAATCACCCGGCATTACCGTCTCTCCTTTCCATATTTGGGTAGAAGAAGCTTCGCCTACAACTTTCTTGGGTACATTCCAATGCCACATGGCAGCTACGATGCCACCTTTGTCAGACCAATCCTTAACAGGAGTAATGTCACCGTAATTAATCCAGTCTGCTCCAGCTACAGATGCCGGCAGATGAACATAGTCGAAACAGTTGATAGCCGGATATTTTCCAGTCCATCCGTACACCTTTTCGGACATTTCCGTATTCCAGGCAACATCGGCCATCATGGCAGAAAGTGTCTTCGTCTCGAAGTTATCCAATAGATAATTGTACAGTTTCACAGCTTTAACCGAAGTAGCGGCAACCAGTGTCTTGTCCAAAGCGACAGTAGAAAACTGAACCGATACAGCCGGAGCAGGCATTTGGTTCGGTCCTGTTACTATTCCCTCGGGAATAGAAAGAGAACAAGCCGTCTCTCGCTTGGGAACATTCACTTTTACAGTCAGTATATTGCTTGCGCCAAGCACATCGGCACTTATCAGTTCACCACCGGTAAACTGGATTTCGCTCAGATTGTCCGTTGCAAAGAATATATTCTTGTCATATTTCACCTCAATGGTGATTTCTCCCGTTTTCACTTTGGCAGCTCCACTCTCAGGAGTAGTAGACACCAATACCGGTGCATCCACTGACAGGGATATCATGATCGACATCAGTATCGCAGGAGGCAAAATAAAGACCATTGCCAGGATGAGCATCCATTCTTATATTTAAAGTTTTCATAAGCTAACAATATTTCTATTTTTATTTACTTCAATTGTAATTTTCTTTACAATCAAATATCCCCCTTGGAAAATAAGACCACCACTTTCCTGCAATGCTTTTAAATCATTTGCACCAAGTGAATAAGAATATTTGGTTGCTCCCGCCTCAATATTTACAGCATCTCCACCTGCAACCTTCTTAAAATCTGGCAATGTAGTCCAACCGTCACCTTGCCCCAATTTAAGTTGCCACCAAGTGCTCGATGTATCTTCTTCAAAATAGAAATTTAAAGTTTGTCCTACGACAACCGTATTCCAATCATATCCTCCCCATGCAAGGTCTTGACACCCATTTGCCCAGTTCCCTAGTACAACGAAACCTTCCCAAATGGTCGCTTCTGGAGCCAACACCTCCATCGTTACATCAGATGTAAATTCTTTACCCTCATAATTAACCATTCTAATAGCCGTCACACCAGTTGCCGCTGTTTTGGGAACCGTCATTTCGACCTCAGTTTCCGTACGTTTACCAAACGCCGTCACTTTAACTTCACCTATATAGAATGCTTCTACGGTATTCAAATTTTTACCCGTAATTACAAATTCACGACCTTGAACAACAGCACTCGGATTAATTGTAGCAATAGCAGGATCAGTGGCAGGAGTGATATTCAATATCAGAGTAGTCTTAACCTCCATTCCATTCTTTAGAATCAAAGTTGGAGCACATGTTTCCGCAACGCCCGGCACTGTTATGCCTAACAGTTCATCGCTTATATGATTATACTTCGCAAGCATTGCTGTCGGTGAATCCTCACCTGCAAAAACAATAGCTGAAACTAAATCCAAATCTGTACCAGCAATTATCAATGTATCACCAGCCGTCAAAGCAGCCGGAGTAAATACAGCAATGGTAGGCTTCAATGTTTTATAGGCAATAGTCACACTTTCTCCATTGAACAAATTTAAAGCAATATCTCCATCTTGAGCCAATTCAGGAACAGTAAGTGTTATCTGAGTAGCAGACGCTCCCTGTTTTAGTTCAACAGCCTCAGAAACATTCGGGAATGTTGCACTGACAATCAAATCTAAATCTTTACCTGTAATCGTAATATCAGTACCATTCTTTACTATTTCGGGAACAGCAGACAAGTCCGTAGGAACTACTGTAGCAATTTTACCTGCCGCAACTTCAGCCCCAGAGTAACATACCAACGTCACAGCTCCGCTCTTAGCCGTAGCCGGAACAACAACAGTCAATGTTTTAGCATCCTCAGAAACAGTAATTTCTGAAACTTCTACATCTCCAAATTTCACAGAAGAAACCCAATTTAAGTTTTCCCCTTCAATCACCAATGAACTACCAGCCTTGATTGTCCCAGTACTACTTTTTGTATAGGTAGGAAGTGCAACAGTCAACATTTCCTCACTATATATCCAATTAGGGATTTCAGCTCCGTCCGAAATAATAATCTGCCCCGTTTTAGCTTCAACCGGTACTTTCACTTTTATTTCCTTACGTTCTTGGCTTTCGAATTCGGTCACAATAACGTTATCCGCGAAAATAATTTCTTTAATGAGATTCAAATATTCGCCGGTAATTGTAATAACCTCACCAGGATTCACTTCTAGAGGAGAAACAGATGCCAAATCAATCGGCTCCGTAAATGTCAACTCTGTTTTTGTTGTAATATCCCCCTTCGGAGTCTTCAAGACAACCAACCCCGGCTGGGCTGTCTGGGGTACAGTGACACGGATTTCCGTATCACTGACCACTTCGATGTCTGTTATATCGTCGCAACCGGGAATAGCAACGGCAGTCACCTTATCCATGCCACTGCCCAGGAAACGGAGTACACCGCCGCGAGCTACGGGACTCGGTCCGAATACATTCAGATTGATTCCCCCTTTATATTGGTTGGTATCTTCATCATCCCCATTGTCGCAGGCCGTAAACGTCAAGCAACTGAAGAGCATCAGGCACATCATCCACAGTGCCGGAAATTTATATGTTTTATTCATATCAGTATTCTATTTAAAAGGTTATTCAATAGGTACCACACGGATGTTGTCAATCATAATCACCGGATTGCAATCCTTACCTTCCACACCACCTGCCCAGACAAAGAATGTCAATCCGGTCAGCATAGTCTTGTCAAAAGCCCTATCACACTTATTGCCTTCATGCGTCTTGTTGAACTCGGACAGATTCATGGAAACGGTTGTCCATTTACCGCCCGTATCATAGGAACCCGTATTCTTCCAGGGCAACCATAAACCTCGCGGCACATTCGTATCACTAAAGTAAGCATTGTTTCCGGTCGCATACGTCACCACATCATTACCAGTAAACATTACTTGCAGAGCACAAGACTGCCACGGATTGGAAGAAGGAATATTCACCTCAAATTTCAGTTGCAAACCATTGACACCATACTCCTCGAGCAGTTCTGCAAACTCAGGACGTGCAGAAAGTTCGGGATAACCGGCAGACGGTTCCGGCCAGTAATTGAATGAAAAATGTTCTTCATCCCAAGTAGCACCGATTCCCCCTTTAAGTTCCCCGGCAAAACGAATATATGCACCATCAATACTATTTTCATCGGCTTCTTTCAATACCGCACTACCATCACGCCAACCATGAGCAATAGCCATACCGCCATGAGAGCCATCCCAGTCAAAGAGTATGTTGCGGGTATCATGATAGCGGAATTTGGAACGTCCGGTACCGTAAATAGACTTCACGTTGATATAGCCTGCAGGAGCATTGTCCGGAAGAATAAAACTGACCGCAGTCTTGGTTATGTTCGTAATATTAGTCACTTCCACATTACCAGCCATCGTAATGGTCAGTGGCACATTCGGGTCATCAATGAAATAGTCACCAATCAGTGTCACCTCACTACCCGGCTTTGCAAACTCACAAGAAATGGAGTTCACGGTAGGAGCCGGAACCAACACCTTGAAGTCATAATCTATGGTATCTTTTGCTCTGGTCACCATATAAATCTTATCGGTCACTACCGAAGGAATCTCTTTCGGAACATCTACCATAAGTGTATGGTCAGTGATGTAACTTGTATTAAGTATCGCCTTCTGGTCATTGAAATAGAGCTCGTAAACACTCCGCAGATTCTCACCGACCAGACAAATCGTATTCGCCATATAGGCCCCGGTCAGCAAAGAATCTGCCGCAGCCGGATCAGGGACACGAACATACTTCAAAATAGGCTTTCCGCCTGCCACCTCATATTTATCCGGTTCATCCTCACAAGCTGCCATGGAAAAGCCTGCTGCGACAACAACTGCCGCGAAGAACCAATTCGTATATCTATTATTTTTCATCTTTTCAAGCATTAAATTAATAACTGAATTCAGAACGCACATCTACGTGTACCGGGTCTTTCATCAAATTAGGATTGAACACCACGTCTTCTGTCGGGAACGGCAATGTAAAACTGGAAACTGTTACATTCGGTGCCTTTGCATCCGGGTTGTAACGAGTTTCATCCGGATTTACCGTCCAACTACCATTCTCATAATAAGCTTTGTAGGTAGTGCCCAGATTATAATAAACATCACGGCGCTGCGCCTTCAGCTCATTGATAGCACGCTGGGAATCATAATATGCCAAACGTACATAATCATACCAACGGTCACCTTCGCAAGCCAGTTCCAGCCGACGTTCCTTCCAGACGTCCTCCCAAGTAATGGAGGTTTTCGGAGTAACTCCCGGAATGGCACGGCCACGTACTGCATTGAAAGCATCCAATGCACTCTGGTCTGTAGTAGAGGTAGCCAGTCCCATTTTCGCCTCGGCATATACCAGATAGATATCGGACAGGCGCAGGATATGGGTTGCCAGGCCGCTGTACATATTACCAGCCGATACGCCCAAGCCCAATAGATGGTCATTATTGTTACCATAAAGATGCTTCACATGATTGGCACCGGTAGGAGACTGATAATCGCCATTAGGGCCACCCTTGCCATATTCGGCATCATAGATAAACCGCAGATAATCGAATCCGCCCTTGTCCTGCCAGAAATAACTGTATACATCACCTGCCATCATCATGGTAGCCTTACGACGGGTATCCGTATCCGAACGAGTCTCAGGGCTTTCCAAAGCGGAAATTCCAAATGCATCCTGCAAATCAACCGACGGACCGGCATAACCGCCCCAGCAGTCACCAAATTCATCGAATCCCACCATTGCCAAGTCCGACTGCAATGTATTCTGCTGTGTCCAAGGGTCACGTCCTGCTGACCAATGCCAAGAGAAGAGGCACTCTTCATTCTTGTTGTTAGCCAAACGGAAAACATCGGAATAGTTGGCCAGCAGATTACGACCGGAATTATTAATTACATCCTTGGAATATTCTGCCGCTTTTGCCAAATCATCCGCATTGCGAGTACCGGAAAGACCACTCTTGGTCAGATACACCTTAGCCAAAAGACCTTCGGCACAATAACGATCAATACGTCCCGTTTCGCCTCTGGCCGGAAGCAATTCCATAGCTTTCTCCAGAGTCATAATGATATACTCGTACACATCGGCTGTCTCCACCTTGAATTTGGAGTTATAATTACCGGAATTCAATTCAGCCGTATTATCATGGATAATGGGTACTGCCCCAAAACTACGTACCAAATAGAAGTAAGCCATGGCTTTCCATGCCAGACACTCGCCCATACACTGAATTTTTTCACAGCTTCTGACGCATTTGCCGTCTTCAAACGAGTATATACGGTATTGGCATGACCGATAACTGCCCACAAAGAATAGGACATATTCACAAGGTTCTCATCCGTATCATTCACCGTAAAATTCAGGTAAGGACTGTTTCCCTCGTATACATTTCCGGACAAGATTTCACCGACTTTAATAAAACCGCGCTGAAAGTCATACCAAGGTGAGTTATAAAGGTAATTGACTCCTTGCACACATTGCTCGTCATTCTGGTAAAAATTCGATTCGTTATAATTATCTTCAGTAGGACGGTCCAGGAAATCTTCGCATGAAACTGTTCCCATACCGAGTACAGCTGCAAACGCCCAATATTTAATATATCTGATTTTCATGTTTTCTTCAAATTAAAGTGTTAGAATGAAACGTTCAAGCCGAATGAATAAACTGTAGGAGACGGATAACGTCCGTTGTCCAGACCATATACATTGACGCTTGAAGTACTAGCACCAATTTCAGGGTCATAGCCATCATAACCGGTAATGGTCAGCAGGTTCTGAATATTGGCATAGATACGCAAGTTGCTCAGCCCCAACTTATCAATCGTCTTTTTCCGGGAAAGTATATCCCAAAGAGATATTCTTCAGGCGGATATAGGAACCATCTTCAATATAACGGTCACTGATACGGTCGTTGTCATTCGGGTCATTGATAGTGGCGCGTGGAATGGAAGCTCCCGGGTTTGCCACCATGACGTTAGACACATCATTATACCACATGGTTCCATCTTCGTAGACCTTGTTCGGATTGATAGGAACAAGCTGTGCACGTCCGTTTACAGCATTCAACTGGTTGGTCCATGGAGAGTTCATATGCGTCAGCTTCATGGAAAGGTAGTTGTACACCTTGTTGCCATAGGAACCGTTGATGAAACGGACAAGTCGAAGTTCTTGTAACGGAAAGTATTGGTCCAGCCAAAAGTAAACTTAGGCATCGGAGAACCGATATTGGTCTTGTCATAGTCGTCAATAACGCCATCGGGCACACCGTCAGGACCACTGATATCCTTATATTTCACATCACCCACCCATACGGTATTGGTACGGTCAAATACACCGTTTGCCGGGTACTTGGCAGGTTTCGGAGAAGTCTGAAGGTCCTCCAGGTCCTTGTAAACACCATCACAGACAAATCCATAGAAGTTATAAAGTGATTCGCCTACACTGGACACACTGACTACATCGGTCCACTGTCCGTAACCTACAATCTGGGCATTGGCTGTACCTGCCAATCCTTTCAGTTTGTTCTTGTTGAAAGAAATCTGGAAATCGGAGTCCCATTCAAACTTACCCGTAATGGGATGCGTGTTCAGAGAGATTTCAAAACCGGTATTCTCTATGTCACCATAATTACCTTTCGGAGCAGCCAATGCAGAAGAACCATTGCCGGAAGTACCCATATAAGAAGGTAATTGCAACGGCATCAACATATCACTGGAAGTTTTCTTATACCACTCTACCGTCAGGTTGATACGGTCGTGCAGGAATCCCAAATCCACCCCGACGTTCCATTGCTCCTGAGACTCCCATTTGATGGAAGTGTTCGGTATATTGGAGGGGCGATACCCCATACCCAGACCAGAAGGCATACGATTCATGGATGTACCCCAGGCATAACCACCGATGTTGGCATTACCTGTTTGTCCCCATCCCAAACGCAGCTTACCGTTGCTGATTACCTTCTTCAACGGTTCAAAGAACGTTTCATTGGAAAAGCGCCAGGAAGCAGCCAACGAATGGAAGCCTGCCCAACGGTTTTCAGGGCCGAAGTTTGAAGAACCGTCATAACGATAGGTATAAGTACCCAGATAACGGTCGGCATAGTTATAAGTCAGACGTGTAAAGAAAGATGCCATGGACGAACTTCCAAAACCTGCGTTGATAGTCGGTGTTCCCGTACCCAAGGCCGGATTGTGCACTTCATCCGAAGGCAGACCGCTATTGAACACACTCGTGAAGTCATAGCTGGACTCCCAGCACTCCTGACCCACCATGGCCGTATAATGATGCTTGTCGCCTATGTTTCCGGAATAGGTCACATAGTTCTTCAATTGCCAGAATGTACTGCTGTTCTTCTGGATACTGCTTTCATTGCTGGAACGTACCCATCCACCCAAATCAACCATCGGCTTGTAGCGTTCACCTTTGCTGGAACTGATGTCATAACCCAGTTCGGCATGCCATACCAGATTTTTAATCGGAGTGACCTCAAAGAAAATATTACCTGTCAGTTTCTGACGGTCCAGCAGGATGTCATCCATCATGGCAAGGGCAATCGGGTTAGGATTCGTATAGCCTTCGCGAACAACGGTGGCATAGCTGCCATCCAGATTATAGATAGGTATATCAGGAAGAGTGGTCAACGAGTAGTTAATCAAACCTTCATCACTGTCTGCCAGTTTCAGGTCATCACCCGTTGCTGTATAGGTGGCAGTCAAACCGAGTTTCAACCACTTCTTCAGTTGGGCATCCAAGTTGGCACGGAAGCTGTAACGGTTAAAGTTTGAACCGATGATGGTACCGTCCTGATCCATATAGGAAGCTGATACGTAGTATTGTATCTTCTCTGTACCACCTTGTGCCGAAATCTGGTGCTGATGCTGCAAAGCAGTCTGGAAGATGGCGTCCTGCCAGTTTGTACCTACTCCCAGCAGAGAAGGATCGGCATAATAATTACTAGGGTCAGAGATTTCACCCATGTTTGCCAAATCATTATAATAAGTGGCATACTCACGCAGATTCATCATATCCAGACGCTTTGTCTGGCGTTGAACGGCAAACATACCGTCATAAGTAAACTTAGCCTCACCCGCCTTACCACGTTTGGTCGTAATCAAAACCACACCATTGGAACCTTGCGCACCGTAAATGGCGGTTGCCGAAGCATCTTTCAGAATTTCCATACTGACGATATCAGCAGGGTTGATGGTGGAAAGCGGAGAAATGGTGGAAACCGAGCCATTACCCAATGCATCGCCCAAACCATAAGATGAACCGCTTTGTCCCTGACTCTGTACAATCACACCGTCAATTACATACAACGGCTCGGCATTGGCATTGATAGTGGCCTGACCACGTACACGGATAGAAGAGGAAGAGCCCGGAGCACCGGAAGTGCTGACAGCCGTCACACCCGCAGCACGTCCTTGCAATGACTGGTCAAGGTTGGTAATAATAGAGCCCTTAATCTTGTCTTCACTCATGGAAACGGAAGCACCGGAAAGGTCGCTTTTCTTCATCGTACCGTAACCTACCACAACAACTTCATCCAACATTTCAGAGTCTTCCTTCAACGTGATGTTCACCGTTGTCTGGTCCGTTATCTTTATTTCCTGGCTGACATAGCCTATAAAGGAAACCACGATGGTAGCTCCCGGTTTCACATTCAAGGCAAAATTACCGTCAATGTCGGTAATTACACCATTCGTAGTGCCCTTTTCCAATACATTGGCACCAATGATAGGGCCCATCGCATCGCTGACGACACCCGTAATTTTCTTTGTTTGCTGCACTGCCTCAACGGTATCCACCGATGATACTGCGAAAAGCTGAGGGGTATAACCCAGGCTGAACACCGAACATATACCCGCAAGCAGCGCTGTCTTTCTAAAATTTAAATTCATACTGCATTTCTTAGATTTAAAACAAACACAAAACCTCCCAAAAGAAGATTTTTTTAGTTAACAAAATGAGAGTAAGTCAAGAAACCGTGACATGCAATCAAGGCGTTGACACTTAAAATTACTTCCAAACAATTCATGTTTTCACAGCATCATTCTTCTTTTCTTCCATAAGCACAATTCTTTTTTCTTAATTATTAATGGTTAAATCATATTGTTTTTAAAGGGCTATTTTTTCAGTGTCGTCAATTCGTCACGAACCATTCTCCCCCACTCTTTCATGTCTGCATCTTTCCAGTTTCCCTCGGAAGAAGCCGACGGATAGAACATGGAGCAAGTCTCATCCTTGTCAGACAAAGACCAGGCCACCCAGCTGATGGAATGCCGCTGCATCCACTCCAGCCAATTCCCCCACTCTTCTTTATTGATGGGGCCGTCCCCACTTGCCTCCATACCGGCACATTCGGAAACGAAAATCGGCAAGCCCTTGCCCAGAGCATAGTCGGCGCGATCGCGCAGCCACTGTCCGTGGGTATTGGCATAAAAGTGGAGTGTATACATTATATTGCTATATCCGGTAATAGGATCGTCTGCAGCCAAATGGATGTCCTGGTCCCAATGCGGACAACCTACGAGGATAACGGCATCCGGCTCTATGGCACGAATCGTCTTGATAACCTCCACAGAGTATGCCTTCACCTGTTCCCAACTGTCTTCCACCGGTTCGTTGAAAACCTCATAGATAACATTAGGAACCCCTTTGTAACGGGTAGCCATTTGGGTGAAGAATTCCTTTGCTTCTTCCTGCCGCAGATTGTGGCTATGCCAGTCAATGATGACGTAAACGCCGTTCTTGATAGCGGCATCCACCACTTTCGTAACACACTCAATACCGAACTCGGGCTTGTTCACATAGCAGGCGCTATCCAAATCCACTCCCATAGAGGCCCGAAGCACTTGTGCGCCCCAGTCATTGACCAGATAAGCAACCGAAGAGGCATTGTAGAAACGGGGCCAGAACTGATGCCAGCCATAGCTGACACCGTGCAATACCACCGTGTCTCCTTCGGTATTCATCAACTGCGTACCATTGACCACCAATGCCGGTAGTGTTTCTTTACATTTTCATTCTTCGACGGGTTGTTCCACAACCAATGGTCATACCTAGGCAACAAACCGCCAACATAACTTTCCATATGCTTTTCATATCATACTTAGTATTTAGAGTAATAATCTTTCTTATATAACGGTACAAACGCTTTGTACACGCTTACATTCTAATTTTCAGGCAGGGATTACACGGAAAGGATAGGTTTAATTTTGCAACTTCCGGTTTTCCGCTTTAATTATTTCAATAGTGCTGTCCGTGGCAAAGACAGAGTTCAGTCCTTGTTGTTCTTGGGCAGGGTCACCGGTATAGTCATCTCCCTTTTCCCAGAATACATGGTCGGGATTCTGTCCGGCAAAACCGCCCCATGCCCAGAAGTTGCATCCGGCAAAGAGTCCGCCGCTCTCACGATCCTGGCGGATGAGGTCGAATACATAACGGTAATATTCATCGCGGGCAGTGGTCGGCGCCTCTTTGGAGAAACTGAAGCCGTCACGGGGAAAACCGAACTCCTCCAAAACAATCGGCTTGCTGTACTTCCGGGCAATGACCATGTGGTCATCTATATACTTCTTAGTATTCTCCTTGGCACGCGGAAGAAGTTCCGTCAGGCTGTCAGCCTTCACCCAGCCCCAGTTGTAGGGCCAGATGTGGATATTCAGATAATTGATGTTGGGGTCGGCATGAATCTTCTCGAAAAGATTCATGTCCATTTCGCATCCCCACGCGCCCTCACTGCCGGAAGACACCATGTGGTTCGGGTCGAGGGACTTGATTTGTGCAGCTACATCAGCCATCCAACGGGCAAACGGCTCCTTGTTCTCGTCAGAGAAAGCGCGAGGCTCGTTACCAATCTGCCAAGACATAATAGTGGGGTCGTCCACATACTTTATCTGATTATACCTATTGGTTCGCGAAACAATATAATTGACATGATTGGCAAACAAGGCCTTCGCGCTGTCCGATTTGGGGAACTGCTTGACATACTCCATATAGGCGGGCCATCCGTCTACGGCAGGTACCACGGCATCACCGTGTCCGGACCATTGCAGGTAAACAGAATAGCCGCCGCTCCATTCCCAGGAATTGTTCAAATAGAGTACAGCTGTCATATCACGTTCACGCAGTTCATTCATGAAATAATCCAATCCGGCCAAGATAGTATCATTATAGACGCCCGGTGCCACTTGCAAAGAGGGCTCTACCCGCGTCTTTATGCCATTTTCACCGTCAGCACCCACCAATACGCGCAGGTTGTTGATGCCAATGCTTTTCAGAAAGTCCAGCTCCTTATGCAACCGTTCACGATTGCCGCCTTCACCTTGGGAACCAAGAATGGCACCATACCAGAAATTGGCACCTACAAAATAATAGGGTTTTCCGTCGCGAACGAACTGTCCATCGGCATTGACCTTAATAAACGAATGCTCCGCAGGCTTAGGGGCACATGCTCCCAAAAGGAATAAAAGTACTGTCAGTAAAAGGAATTGTTTCTTCATATTATCAGTTTTTAAGCGATACACAAAGATACGCGGCTCATATCATAAAAAAGTGATACTATATTATCAGATTAATATGCCAATGTGATTAATCACATTGGCACATCAAGTTGTCTCCGTATCCAGTCCAGCCATTCATCCCACTGTTCCTGATACCAATAATGTCCGGTTTCCAGATAAGGATGCAATTCCTTCGGAGAAGCAATCACATTGTAGGCTGCATACATGGAAGTGGGAGGACAGACCTCATCGTTATACCCCCAACTGAACCAACCGGGCACATTCAGCAGGCGGGCAAAGTTTGCCGTATCATAATAGCGTACCGTTTCAAGCTGCTTTTCATCGGGAGCACCGTAATAATAGAAATAATGGGGCCAACCGCAAGCACGCTTCTTGAAGAAGGCTTCGTGGTCGCACAGGGCAGGATGAACTGCCGCCAGAAAAGTAACGCGTGAATCAAGAGCCGCCGTAATCACAGACAAGGCACCGCCCTGGCTGGAGCCCGTAACGCCCAGCGCTTTCCCGTTGTACTGCGGCAGCGAACAGATAAAATCCACAGCACGCAAAGCGCCTACCACCACACGGTTATAGTAAGAAGCATCCCGATTGTCGCGGCCGAACGTCCAATAATTGCTCAGCGCCCCACCTGCCAGCGCATCATATACAGACTGCTGCATCGTGACGGGAATGCCGTGGATACCCACCTCCAATATAATTACCTTTCCAGGAGCCGTATACGTATCTCCCGCATAAGGGCGGACACCCGCACCGGGCACACGCAGCAAAGCCGGATACTTCCCTTCTTTCTTGGGAATACTGAGAATACCGTAAAAACGTCCTCCCCAGGCTTTTGTCTGGAAGCTGACCTGATATACATTATCCGTTTCCGTACAGCGTTCGGGAAGCAGCGTCATAAGGGGATTCAACGGAGTCTTGCGCGCCTCTTCCAAGGTCTTGGCCCAATAATCCTGAAAATCGGCAGGAAGTTTCGTCACGGGTTGCAGCTGCTCAGGAGCATAGGCCGATGTAGCCAGCCCTTCATAAGTCCGGCCGTCCACATGCGCCTTGACCTTGCAACGCAAGAAGCCTGCAGTCTTCATCGTGCCTTGCAACTTCAAGGTACCATCTTTCAGCACCATGTCTTTCTTTACTTCAGTAGGATACATTTCGGGGCCCAGTTCATAGTCAATCTTGACATCGGGCAAGAGGTTCTGTGCCTTCAGCACCCGGACGGTAAACGTACACTTCTCATTCAGACGATACACCCAATCGCTATGGTCGGGTGAAACGACTACACGGATTTCATTGCCGCGTATCTGCGCCGTCACAGCACATACACACAGCAGACATAAAAATAAGGAAAAAACTCTTTTCATGATATCAGATATTAGTATTAATCATTGGTGCAAAAATAGGCACTTTCAATGAAGAATACCAATACTTTTTTATCATATCACCAGCTTCTTTTTCCGATAATTCTCACGGAATTCCTTCGGCGAGCATCCCTTCTTCCGCTTGAACATACGATTGAAATTGGACAGATTGTTGAAGCCGCAGTCATAGCACACCTCTGCAATAGTACGCGTGGAATCTACCAACATACGCGTGGCAAAGCCCAGACGGATATCAATAATGTAGTCGGAAAGCGTCTTGCCGGTGCGCAGGCGAAAGAAACGGCTGAAAGAGACCGGGGTCATGCCCACCATATCGGCCAATGAAGCCAACCGGATATCCTCCTGATAATGGGTGGAAATGTATTTCTGCACCTTCTGTACCCGGCGGCTGTCAGAGAAAGTCTCTATCTTGGCAAACGAAGAACTGGACAACACCCGAGCATTGTCATAGAGGGAAAGTTCGTAAAGGATACGGAGAAAGTTCATCACGGCATAAAAGCCCTGCTCCTCGGAAGCCAGCTTATCCAGCCAGTTGTACACCTTCATGATGGCCTGCATGGGGAAACTAAGTCCGCACTGTGCACGCTCCAGCATCCGGCGGATACTGTCGAACTGGTTCTTGTTGACAACGTTCCCGAAGAACAAGTCGGGAGAGAACTGGATGGTAATCTCCCGAATATCCCCGGAGGTACATTCATGTTGCTCCCATACATGCTCCAACTCCTTACCGGTTATCAGTACCAGGTCATAATCACCGATAATCTCGGCAGAATCGCCCACCACACGACGTACGCCGGAAGCATGTTCCGTGAAGTTCAGTTCATACTCTGCGTGACAATGGATGGGGTAGGTAAATTCTGTTTTGTGACGATCGGCAATATAGAAACAGTCACGTTCCGACAGAGGGGTTATCTCCCTCATGATATAGTTCTGGTTTTCCATAGGCATTGGTTAAAAAAATTATCATGCCACAAATATACTCATTCTTTTTAATCCCACAACAGTACCATTTGTTACATTTAGAGGTAATAATTGTTATATATGAGCAGATACCCGGGAAAAGTCCCGCCCGGAAAAGCAAAACTTCCGTTCTTCTCCTCCTCAAGCTCTAATGTAAGGATGTATGAGATGTATATCTCATGTTGTACGAGATATACATCTCATACAACACGAGATGCCCATCTCATGCAATTGAATCCGAATATTCCTTATCTCCTTCGCTATACTTTATCCCAGCAGTTCCTTTACTTTGGCTGAGATGGCGCGGCCTTCGGCAAGTCCGGCAAGTTTCTTGCTGGCTACACCCATCACTTTGCCCATGTCCTTGCCGCTGGTGGCACCGACCTCGGCTATGATTTCCTTCAAGGCTGCTTCCAGTTCTTCGGCGCTCATTTGCTTGGGCAGATAGGTTTCAAGCACCTTTACTTGTGCCAGCTCATCGTCTGCCAAGTCCTGGCGACCTTGCTGTACATAGATTTCAGCGGCGTCTTTGCCTTGCTTGGTCAGTTTTTGGATAATCTTCAAAGCATCTGCATCGCTCAGGGTATCGTTGGCTCCGGGAGCGGTTTTGGCTTCAAGGAATACTTTCTTTACGTTTCTCAATGTTTCGAGAGCCACTTTGTCTTTGGCTTTCATGGCTGTTTTAATGTCTTCGCTGACTTTTTCAAATAAATCCATATTGTTATAGGTTTACTCCTGTTCTCCTGAAGGGGAGGAGGATGGTTTTACATATCGGGAACGGAAAAATCAGAAGGTGATGACTCCCCCTGCACCGCCTTCTGCTTCTTGCGCGGCTTCGGTGGCGAGCTGCCCTTCCTGCTCTGCCTTCATCTTGATGCTGTTCAGCGTGCTTTTGTCACGCAGATAGGTCGGAGAATTCTCTACCATGCTGATGATGTCGGCGTTGTCCATGTCTTCGGGATTGAAGAGATAGATATGGCGACGGCGGCTGCGCTGGGAACGGGCGTTGGCATCCTTGCCGTAGTACACTTCGCGGCGGTTGCGTCTCTGTTCCTCTTCCTCCTCCAGCTCGGCAAGGCGTTGCTGTTCTTCGGCGGTGCGCTGGGTGATGCGGTCGTCCATCTCCTTCATGTGGATGTCCTGGATACCGAAACCGGTGGCAAGCAGGGTGATTTTCACTTTCTGTTCCAGTTTGTCGTCGATGGCCATACCGAATTTGGTCTCGAAGTCGCGGCTGAAACGGTTCATGAATTCCTTTACCTCGTCCATTTCGCTCATCATCAGCTTGTATTGTGAGCTGTAAGAGATGTTGAGGAGTACCTTCTTGGAATTGAAAATGTCGTTGTTGTTCAGCAACGGCGAGTGCTGCGCATTCTTGATGGCTTCGCTGACACGGTTGTCACCTTCGCCGTAGCCGGTACTCATGATGGCTACGCCGCCGTCCTTCAGCACTGTTTTCACGTCGTTGAAGTCGAGGTTCACCTTTCCATGCAGGGTGATGATTTCGGCAATACTCTTGGCGGCTACCGAAAGGGTGTCGTCGGCCTTGTCGAACGCGTCGTCCACGGACAACTCGCTGTATATCTCGCTCAGCTTTTCATTGTTGATGACCAGCAGGGCATCTACGTGCTTGCTGATTTCCTCTACGCCATCCAGTGCCTGGTCTATCTTCTTGTCGCCCTCCCAGCGGAAAGGGATGGTGACGATGCCGATGGTCAGGATATCCATTTCCTTGGCGGTCTGTGCAATGATGGGTGCGGCACCCGTACCGGTACCACCGCCCATTCCGGCAGTGATGAATACCATCTTGGTGCCGTCGTTCAGCATATTCTTGATGTCTTCGATACTCTCTTCTGCTGCCTTGCGGGCACGGGCGGGGCGGTTTCCGGCTCCCAGGCCTTCTTTTCCAAGCTGTAACTTCACGGGCACGGGAGAGTCCTTCAACGCTTGGTTGTCTGTGTTACACAGTACGAACGTCACGTCGTGTATACCTTCCCGGTACATATGGTTCACGGCATTGCCGCCACCTCCGCCTACACCGATTACTTTAATGATTTTCGGTGAATCCGTCGGGAAATCGAATTGTACTATATCTTCCATAATAACTTAATTTTCTGGCACATTATCACATTATTACTTCATATCGTCGTCCGAGAAGATTTCGTTGGAAATCTTGTTGAAAGTCTTTTCGAACCAGCTGGGGCCTTCTTTCTTTTTCTTCTTTTTCTCTTCCTTTTCGCGCAGCTCCCTTTCTTTTCGCTCACGCTCCTTGCGTTCTTTCTCTTCCCTCTCGCGCTGTGCCTTGGCGGCGCGTGCGGCAGCTTCCTGCTCTTTCAGCGCTTCGTCGTCAACGAATATGTCGACCGGTTTGGGAGGAACATTGGAGGCAGGCTGCTGCACCGGTTTCACCTCTTGCAGGCAGCAATTCTCGTTGCCGGCAGCCAGCAGGCCCAGCAGTGTGTTGTGCATGCCGTCCTTTTTGGGCTCTTCGCTGCGTGTGTGGACGGTGGTCTGTACGAACTTGGCGGTCTTTACCTTTTCAATCTTGCTCACTCTATGGAAGGCTTTCTCAAGATTCTTCAGATTGGCTCCTCCACCGGTAAATACTACACCGGAGAAAAGTTTGTCCTCGTAGCCGGAAAGCTGTAACTGGTTCCATACGTTGGCAAGGATTTCTTCTGCACGGGCTCCGATAATATTGTTCAGCAGGGCCAGTTCGAAGGTACGGCCGTCTTCCGACGTGCATACGGCAGGGGTCTCGGCGTCTTCTTCCTCCTCGTAGAGGGCATCACCGTATTGCAGTTTCAGCTTCTCGGCATCTTCCTCTTCCATTTGCAGGGAAGTGATGTCGTGGGTAATGTTGTTTCCACCCAGCGGCAGTACGCTGAGGTAGCGCAGGATATTGTTCTTATAGACCAGCACGGTGGTGGTGTCGGCACCGAAGTCCACCAGTGCGCAGCCCGAACGCATCTCGTTTTCAGTCAGCACGGCTTTGGCCAACGCAGTGGGGGCTACGAGCAGGTCGTCGGCAATTTCCACTTTGGCTTGCTCGAAGCTGTGTTCGAGGTTCTTTTTCAGCGAGGCGCGCGCCACGATGTTGAGGAACTGTCCGGTGATGTATTTTCCGGCAACTCCTACGGGCTCCACGTGCAACGTGTTGTCTATCTTGTATTCTTGTGGGGCTACATCCAGCACACTCATGTCTACTAGGGGTACATCACGGTTCTCGTCGCAAATCTCGTCTACCAGTTCTTGCGAAATGATGCTCTCTTCCTCCAGCGTACGGCTTACCGCATTCCTCACCGTGCGCAATGATTGTCCGCCGATGCCTACATATACTTTGGCGATGGAGTTGTTCAGCTGGCCTTCTAGCTTGTTGATGATGGAAGTCAGCGCTTGTGCGGTCTTGTCAATGTTGTAGATGGCCCCTTTGTGTATAAACGAGGATGCATCTTCGCATGCATAAGCCAACACCTGGATACTTCCGTCACTGTTCTTCTTCCCTGCGATACCGGAAATCTTGGAAGAACTCAACTCGATAGCGGCGATGAAATCTGTTGTTCGCCATATCTATTTATTTACTATTTTCACAATTTACAATTTACTGCGCTTTGATAAGGGATAAATCTCTTTACTCCCTCTTCGTGCAGATAATCTGATTTATCGAATTCAACGTTAATGCGGGAGTATTTGTTCCAGCCCACCTGGTTCAAACCTCTTTCGTAGAATGCTTTTACACGTTTCAGTTTCTTTTCAAAACCGGCCATCTTACCCAAATAGATGAGATGGTCGCCGACACGTGGCACTAATTCTATATTTTTGCCAGGCAGTACATGAATCTGTTCAATCTGTGCATTCCAAAAAGAATCTTCTGCAAAATACACCAAACTTATATAAATCCCTCATGGCAAACGACTTTTCTACATTTCCGGTCACTACGGCAAGGTGTGCAACGCATTTTGCATCGGGGGGCATTACAGTACCCTTGTTGTCCAGATAGTAGTTTTCGCCATTGGCGCTCATCACGCGCAGGATGGGGATTCGCTGGGTCACTTCGATGCAGAGCTTGCCGCTCGGGGTCTTGTAGCACTCCACCTGGTCGATGAGGGGATGCTTGGCAAGTTCGCGCTCCAAGGTCTTGGTGCGCACGCGTTTCAGGTCTTTCCCAATGGGGCTGATGCCTTTCTTCTCCAGCAGGGTAGCTACTTTCCTTCTTCGTGATGAAGCCGGCATATACCGTGTCTTTTATCACCAGCTCCACGTCATGGCACACCTGGGTGGCCGGTTTGCGGTTGAGGGCAGTGACAGCCACCACCAGATAGACAATGACAAGCAACAGGACGATAGAAAGTAGAATCCTTTTAACCATGATACTTCTCTGATAATAGTTGGGTGATTTGGGGGAGCATAGTTGTCCAGGTCGCCGGCTCCCAGCACTACCACTACTTCGGTATGCTTCTGGGCGAGGAGGCTGAGGACGTCTTCTTTCCTACAGATACATTTCTCGATGCCGGGGCGAGGTTGTCATAAATCAGCTGACTCGTCACGCCGGGAATTGGTTGCTCGCGGGCAGGGTATATCTCTGTCAGAATCACCTCATCGGATAGGGAAAGGCTGTTTGCAAAATCCTGGTAGAAGTCGCGGGTACGGGTGTACAAGTGAGGCTGGAAGATGACGGTTACCTTCTTGTCTTGGTACAGTTCACGGACGGACTTCAGACTTTGGGCTATTTCCGCCGGATGGTGGGCGTAATCGCTGAGGAATACAATTCGGTCATTCTTCAGCTTGAAGTCGAAACGGCGGTCCACTCCGCGGAAGCTTGCCATGCCTTGCTTGATTTCCTCGTCGGTGGCACCGCTGAGATGGGCGAGTGCCATGGCGGCAACGCCGTTCTCGATGTTGATGCTGACGGGAACACCTAGCTGGATATCATTGATGCGGGTGTCCGGTGCTACGAAATCGATGAAAATTTCACCGTTTCCGATACGGATGTTCTCGGCATGGAAGTCACCTTCATGGCGCGAGTAGGTATAGGTGGCTACCCCTGGCTGTACGTCGGGCTGCATCTCCAGTCCTTTGTGCAGAATCAGGGCGCCGCCTGGTTGTATAAGCGCGGTGTAGTGGCGGAAGCTTTCGAGATAGGCTTCTTTGGTGCCGTATATATCCAGGTGGTCGGGGTCGGTGGCAGTAATGACACTCATCCAGGGTGACAGCCAGTGGAAGGAACGGTCGAACTCATCTGCTTCGATAACGGTATAAGGACTGGTGGCGGAAAGCAGCAGATTCGTACCGTAGTTCTTCGAAATACCTCCGAGGAAGGCGGTGCAGCCCACGTGTGACTGGTGCAGCAGGTGGGCAGCCATGGTGCTGGTGGTAGTCTTGCCATGCGTACCTGCCACGCACAAACCTTTGCTGCTGCGGGTGATGATGCCCAATACTTGGGAGCGCTTATATATGTCGAAACCGTTTTCACGGAAATAGGTCAGTTCTGCATGCTCTTGCGGCACGGCGGGGGTATAGACCACGAGCGTGCTTGCCTTGTCTTTGCACACCTCCGGAATAAGGTTGATATTCTCTTCGTAGTGTATCTGTACTCCTTCCGTAATCAGGCGTTCTGTCAGTTCGCTCGACGTACGGTCGTAGCCCGCTACTTTCTTTCCTTTAGAGAGGAAATAACGTATCAGCGCACTCATGCCGATACCGCCGGCACCAATGAAGTAAACGGATTTAATTGTTTCTATATTCATATCTTTCATTAAGATGCTCTCCTAATTTATTTCTTAATTAACTTCAATACCTCCTTCGCAATAATTGTTGCCGAGTCCGGCAACGCCAGCTTGGAGATATTCTTGCTTAAGTCTTGCAGCTTCTCGGAGTTGGCGATTGTCTCCAACGCCACCGGTAGCAGCTTCTCTTTCGCTTCCACATCCTTCACATAGATAGCTGCACCCTTATCCACCAGCGCCAGCGCATTCTTGGTTTGGTGGTCCTCTGCCACATTGGGTGAGGGAACCAGGATGACTGGCTTGTGCAGCAGGCAGAACTCGGAGATGGAACCGGCTCCTGCACGTGAAATCACCAGGTCGGCAGCCGCGTATGCATTTGCCATATCCTTAATGAAGTCCGTCACGTACAGATTGGGGATGGCACTAATGCGCGGGTTGCGTACGGCTTCTCCCGTTGTATTTGTAATAGCTTCTCTGACTTGGTCAATGTATATCTTCCCCGTTTGCCAGATGAATTGCACTTCGGGATTGGCGCGAATGACATCCAGTCCGGCACTCAATGTCTGATTGATGGTGCGGGCTCCGAGACTGCCGCCCAATATCAGTATTGTTTTCTTCTCCGGGTTCAGTCCGAAGTATTTCACGGCATCTTCGCGGCAGATGGAGTGGTGGAGCAGATTCTGGCGCACCGGATTACCGGTCATGATTATCTTTTCTGCCGGGAAGAATTTTTCCATACCTTCGTAAGCCACACAAATCTTGCATGCCTTCTGTGCCAGCAGCTTGTTAGTGACACCGGCGTAGGAATTCTGTTCTTGTATCAGTGTGGGAATACCCATCATTCCCGCCATTTTCAGCGTAGGACCACTGGCATAGCCACCTACACCGACAGCTACTTGCGGGCGGAACTCCTTGATGATGCTCCGTGCTTTCCACTGGCTCCGTATCAGTTTCAGCAATACGGAGACGTTCTTCCACAGATGTTTACGGTCAAATCCGGCAACGGGTAAACCTATAATCCGGTAACCAGCATCGGGAACACGCTGCATCTCCATTCTTCCTTCGGCACCTACGAAGAGAATCTCTGCGTCGGGACACAACTCTTTTATGGCGTTGGCAATGGAGATAGCCGGAAAGATATGTCCTCCGGTACCACCGCCGCTGATGATAAGCCTCACTCCCTTCCCCGTAGAGAGAGGGGTAGAGTTACTTTGACTTGTATAGTTGTTTGCCTCTTTACTCATATTCTTGTTCTTCTTTATTTTTGTATTATTGGCATACTCGCCATTACTCAATCACTCTTTTCTCCCCTCCCTATAGGGGAGGGGGTGGGGGAGAGGCTGTTATTCAAACTCCGCATCACTGTTCAGTACCTTTGCTGTCGGTTCGGCGGCTGTTTGTGCCTCGCTGTCGATCGGTTGTTTCAGGTTTTCTGCATTTCCGGTATCCACCAGCATAGTCACTTGTGCATCATGCATCCGTTGTTCCTCCAGTTTGGCTGTATAGCGGCTGACGCTCAGTATCATGCCGATGTAGGCACAGTTGATGAAAGTGGATGTACCACCCTTGCTGATGAGCGGAAGCGGTTGTCCCGTGACGGGTGCCAGACCTACGGCAACCATCATGTTGAACAACGCCTGCGTGACGAGTAGCAAGGCTATTCCGGTAATGAGGAAAGCGGGGAAGGTGCGGTCGCATTTTTTGGCGATACGGCCCACTCGCACCAATAGGCAGACATAAAGGAACACAACGACTATCCCGCCTACCAGTCCCAGTTCCTCAATGATGATGGCATAGATAAAATCGGAGAATGCCTGGCTCAGAAAGTCACGTTGTACGGAGTTTCCCGGGCCCTTGCCTACAACGTTACTCGTAGCTACGGCAATACGGGCATGTGCCACTTGCCCGTCGCCGTCGATGTCGAATTTGGCAGCAGGAACTTCTTCCTTGTTGGTAAAGTCTGCAATACGGGATTTTACAGTGGTAAAACGGTGTCCCATCGGTATATTTTCCAATGTCTTGTCTGGCGTGGCCAGCAGGAAGGCAACAAAGACTGTAACGAATGCCACAATCCCTCCTCCCAGTATCAGTAGGTTCCTGGCAGATACCCGCCCGATGAACATCATTAGGTAGACCGTTCCGAAGAGCAACATTCCCGTTGAGTAGTTTTCCGGCAGGATAAGGCCACAGACTATGCAGGTAATAATCATGATGCGCTTAAAGGCTTTCGGACTTGCACCGTCTTCGTCCTGCCCTTTCGAGAGGATAAAGGCTGTAACGATGACGACGGCCATCTTCGCTATTTCCGACGGCTGGAACTGAATGCCCATGAAGGTCATCCAGCGGGCTGCGCCGTTTACGCGGTCACCGGTAATGAATCCCATCAGCATCACAAAAGCCAGCAGTCCGATGGATATCGGAAGCAAGAATACCGGGAACACCTGGAACCATTTATAGGGGATGTTGTGTACCAGTACTACAATGACGGCACCTACCATCAGGAGAATGCTGTGCTGCGTAATCGGTCCCCAGTGGTCGCCACTCTTGTAGGTCAGCGTACTGGCAGCACTGAATACCTCTGTGATGGAGATGAGGCAAAGGAAAAGGAAAATAATCCAAATCACTTTGTCGCCTTTGAATATGCTCTTTAATAAATCCAATGCTTCGCAAATTAAAAATTAATAATTAAAGAATTACAAGTTGACAGTCTCATGCGGCACTTGTCTTTTATAGTGCTCTGACACATGCTTTGAACTGTTCGCCGCGGTCTTCATAACTCTTGAAGAGGTCGAAGGAGGCACAGCAAGGGCTGAGCAACACGGTTTCACCTTTCTTTGCCAGTTTGAAGGCTGCTTCTACGGCATTCTTCATGCCGGTCTGAACATCAGCTACGGGCAATCCTAAGCGGTCGAAGAAGTCGTGCAGCTTTTCGTTGTGTAATCCCAAATATACCAGGGCAGAGCACTTTTCGCGTACAAGGTCTTCGATTTCCGTATAATCATTTCCTTTGTCCTTACCGCCGAGGATAAGTACGGTTTTGCCGGTCATGCTTTGCAGGGCATACCAGCAGGAGTTTACGTTCGTTGCCTTGGAATCATTGATGAAGCTTACGCCGCGTACGGTGGCTACTTTCTCCAATCGGTGCTCCACTCCCTTGAAGTCGGACAAAGCCTTGCGGATATATTCTTTTCGGATACCGGCCAAGTTGGCCGAGATACCAGCGGCTAATGAATTGTATAAGTTGTGTGTGCCGTGCAGCGCCAGCTCCTCTTGCTCCATATTGAAGGCTATCGGTTCGTTGATTTCCACTTCACCGTCTTCCACGTATGCGATGGCTCCGTCTTCCTTTACGGCAGCGAACGGGTAAAGATGGGCGCGCAGGCCATGCTTGTCCAGTTCGCGCTTGATGATGGGGTCGTCGTTCCAGAAGATAAAAGCGTCTTCCGGTGTCTGGTTTTGGGTGATGCGGAATTTGGCGTCCACATATTTCTGCATACAGTGGTCGTAACGGTCCAAGTGGTCCGGAGTGATGTTCATCAGTACGGCAATGTTGGCACGGAAGTTATACATATTGTCCAGTTGGAAGGAACTCAGCTCAATGACGTAGTAATCATGCTGCTCCGTGGCTACCTGCAAGGCCAGGCTGTTGCCGATGTTGCCGGCGAGGCCGACGTTCAGTCCTGCACTCTTGAAGATGTGATAAATGAGCGAGGTGGTTGTAGTCTTTCCATTTGAGCCGGTGATACAGACCATCTTTGCGTCAGTGTACCGTCCCGCAAACTCTATCTCAGAGATGATGGGCGTACCTTTTTCCTTTAATTTCACAATGAGCGGAGCGTCGTTGGGGATACCGGGGCTTTTCACCACTTCGTCAGCATTCAGAATCAGCTCTTCTGTGTGGTGTCCCTCTTCCCAGGCAATGCCGTATTTATCCAGCAGTTCCTTGTATTTGTCTTTAATAGCAGACATGTCGGAGACGAACGTGTCGAAACCTTTCACTTTGGCCAGTACAGCAGCGCCTGCGCCGCTTTCGCCAGCTCCTAATACTACAATTCTACTCATAATATTTATATACTAATATGTCAATGTGGAAACTATGCTAATGCATCCCACATTATCTAATCTTTAATGTTATAATTGTTATCGCTGCCAGTACAATCGTCACAATCCAGAAGCGGATGGTGATTTTGGATTCGTGGAACAGCTTGTCCGGTTTGGTGAATACCACGCTGCATCCCGGTTCTATCAGGCTCATGGAAGTGCGGAAGTGGTCGTGTATCGGCGTTCTTTTGAAGAGACGTTGTTTCACGCCTTTCCGCTTGCCTGTCTTGTAGTAGAGGCGTTGCAGGATGACCGAGAGGTTCTCCACCAGGAAGATACCGCAAAGGATGGGTATCAGCAGTTCCTTGTGAATAATGATGGCGTATACTGCGATGATTCCTCCAATGGTCAGACTGCCCGTATCGCCCATGAATACTTGGGCCGGATAGGCATTGTACCATAAGAAGCCGATAAGTGCACCGATGAAGGCACAGATAAAGATTACCAGTTCTTCCGAGCCGGGAATGTACATGATATTCAGGTAGCCGGCATATTCAATGTGGCTCGACACGTAGGCGAGTATTCCCAAGGTCAGTCCGATAATGGCGGAGTTCCCTGCCGCCATTCCGTCCATTCCGTCATTCAGGTTGGCTCCGTTGCTGACGGCGGTAACTACGAAAATAGTGATAATCACGAACAATATCCAACCTGCTGTTTGGGCATGTTCACCCATAAAGCTTACTAAGTCGGAATAGTCGAAGTTGTTGCTTTTGAAGAACGGGATGGTGGTCTGCGTTGCCTTGATTTCCTTGGCTGCATGTACTACTTCTATTTGTCCCCCTGGCTTCTCTATTTCTATGTTCTCGCGGATAACCACCTGCGGGCTGAGGTAGAGAGTCAATCCGACGATAAGTCCTAAACCTACTTGACCGATGATTTTGAACTTACCGTGCAGGCCTTCCTTGTCCTTTTTGAATATCTTGATGTAGTCGTCGGCAAATCCTAGCGACCCTAACCAGATTGTGGTAATCAGCATCAATATCATATAAATATTGTCTAACTTGCCCAGTAGCAAGCAAGGAATGAGTGTGGCAAAAATAATGATGACACCGCCCATGCTGGGTACTCCCACTTTGTTCACACCGAATGGATCGATACTGGCATCACGTTGCGTTTCGGTAATTTGCTTGCGCTTCAGTAGATTGATGAACTTGTCTCCCCAGATGCTCGAAATGAGCAATGCCAGAATGATTGCCATCAACGAACGGAAGGATGTATAGCCGAACATGCCCGCACCGGGGAAGTCATATTTGTCTAACCATTGAAATAAGTAGTATAACATAATGTTAATTATTTAATTATTTCATTTAATATCTCTTTGTCGTCAAAATGGTGTTTCACGCCTTTAATCTCCTGATAATTCTCATGCCCTTTGCCTGCAACGAGAATCACGTCTCCCGGCTGTGCCAGCATGCAGGCTGTCTTGATGGCTTCGCGGCGGTCGGTGATGCTGATGGTTTTCTGCATGTCGTCTTTATCCAGCCCCGCCAGCATGTCGTTGATGATGTCCTGCGGCTCTTCAAAGCGCGGGTTATCGGAGGTAATGATGACCCGGTCGCTCAAGCGGGCGGATTCTTTGGCCATGATGGGACGCTTGCCTTTGTCGCGGTTGCCGCCGGCACCTACAACGGTAATCACTTTTCCTTTTCCTTCCAGCACTCCGTGAATGGCGTTCAATACATTGACCAGGGCGTCTGGAGTATGCGCATAGTCCACAATGGCAGTGTAGCCTTTCGGTGAACGGATGGCATCGAAGCGGCCGGTTACCGGACGCAGCGTACTGAGGGCAACCAGTACATCTTCTTCTTTCTTGCCCAGCAATACGGCAGTACCGAATACCGCCAGCAGGTTGTAGGCATTGAATTTTCCGATGAAACGTACTGCCAGCTCGTGGTTGTTGAAGTCAAGTAACATTCCCTCGAAAATGAGATTCCAAGACTTTGCCTTTGAAGTCGCTAAGACTGCGCAAAGAGTAGGTGTATACTTTCGAACGGGTATTCTGTGTCATCACGAGTCCGTTCTTGTCATCCAGGTTGGTCAGGCTGAAAGCTCCTTTCGGCAGTTCGTCGAAGAACTTTTTCTTGGCCTTGAGATAGTTCTCCACCGTTTTATGATAATCCAGATGGTCGCGGGTCAGATTAGTGAAAATACCGCCGGCAAACTTCAGACCGCTGATGCGCTTCTGGGCAATGGAATGGGAACTGACTTCCATGAAGGCATACTTGCAGCCGGAGTCCGCCATCTCTCCAAGTAGGCGGTTCAAGGTTATTGGGTCCGGGGTGGTATGTTCGGTCGGTACGGGCTGGTCGTCGATGTAATTACATACAGTGGAAACCAGTCGACCTTGTAGCCGAAGTAGCGGAAAGTATTATATAATAAGGTAGCAACGGTTGTTTTTCCGTTGGGTTCCGATCACGCCGATGAGTTCCATCTTGGATGTAGGGTCACCATAGAAAGTGGTGGCCACTTTCCCTACGGCATCTTCACTGTCTTTCACCAGAATGTAGGTGGTGCCGGTCTTGAGCTCTTCCGGCAATTCTTCACACAATACTGCGACAGCCCCTTTGTCGATAGCAGCTGGGATATAGGCATGCCCGTCGGTCTGCGTACCACGCATGGCCATGAACAGATGTCCGGTTTCTATCAGGCGGGAGTCTATATTCACTCCCGTTATCTCCATGTTTGTACTTCCGGCAATCCGGACCGGCTGTATTGTTGCCAACAAATCACTTAATTTCATACCTTATTATATAATGTATATCCAAATCTTGTTTATTCTCATGTTAACGTAGTGTCAGGGCTATGGTTTGTCCTTTCACTATCCGACTGCCGCTTGCTATGGACTGGTTCCTCACCCGTCCTACGCCGTTTAGCCTTACTTTCAGTCCTTTGCTCTCTAAAAGGTAGACTGCATCTTTCGCTCCCATACCGACCACGCTGGGCACGGTGCCCGAGGCCAGTTCCTGGTCTTGCAGGATGACTGCCGACGGGGCAGCTTGTGTATGTCCCCACTGCTCCTTTTTCTTTTGTTCGGAGAACTGTTTCTGGACGGGAACTTTCAGATCGTTCAATACAAGGAGCGCCTCATTCATCTCTCCGGCTTTCACGGGAGGAATCACATTGGTGGTACTGTCTATGGCACTGCGTATGTCAAAACGCAGGTCTTTGGCATAAACTCTTTCCGCTATTTTCCCAAAGACACTACCTGCCATCAGACCGCCTGAAGCTGGTAACCCAGGCTTCTGAATGGAAACGATGCAACTGTATTTAGGTGCTTCCGAGGGGAAATATCCGCAGAAACTTACAAGGTAGTTCACCCGTCCCGACTTATATCCGGCTGCTCCTTGAGAAATCTGTGCCGTACCCGTCTTGCCCGATACGGAGAACTGCTTGCTGCCGGCGGGTTTTGCCAGACCTTGCGATACCACTTTCCGAAGGATTTCGCGGATCTGTGTCAGGGTATGGTCGGAACATATCTTGGGATTGATTACTTCCGTAGGATATTCTTTCACTACCTCACCATCCTTTACCGCTGCTTTCACAAACTTGGGGCGTACCATGACCCCATTGTTGGCTATGGCATTGTAGAAGGTCAGTATGTTCATAGGAGGTACCTGGGTCTCGTAGCCGATACTCATCCACGGTAAAGTCGTTTTGGCAAAATAACGCTCTTTAGGTCCTTTGATGTTGGGCTTTCCTTCACCAGGAATTTGCAGATGAAGCGGCTGGTCGATGCTCATGCGCTTCAAACCGTCCACGAACTTCTGCGGATTATCCTTGTAGTGCTTGTCGATGAGGTAGGAGACGCCCACATTGGAAGAACTTCCAGAATACGTGTCACATCTATCTTTCCATAGCCTCCCCCGGTGCCAGTTGTGGTCTCTCATCTTGCTGCCGTACATATTCATAATCACCGTTG
>ENA-OQBL01000150-OQBL01000150.1-human-gut-metagenome-genome-assembly--contig:-NODE-150-length-40304-cov-5.220126_pt1 | contig 40304 bp, 40 predicted proteins | sample MGYA00242747_ERZ504553 | MGnify/ENA primary metagenome ERZ504553 (study PRJEB26092, sample SAMD00036240) | human gut metagenome | host: Homo sapiens | study: EMG produced TPA metagenomics assembly of...
TTATCTCGTATTACAGCCGTAGGGCGGCATGCTTACCCCATCGCCTCCGCAATTTCCGCGTCCGTCAGGGTCTTGCGGACCGGCTGCGGCTCCCCGCAGCCTTCGTGCAGGACCATCACCCAGTAATCCAGATCCAGCCATTGGCCGAACTTGTACCCGGTGCGCTTCTCCGTCGCCATCTTTTTGAAGCCCATCGCGCGGTGGAAATCGTTGCTCTGGCGGTTATTCCCGGCCACAAGGGCAAAGGCGTTGTAATAGCCCTGCGCCTTCAAAAGTGCCAGCAGCGCGCGGTACAGCCGCCCGCCGACGCCCTGACCGACGCAGTCGGGCGCACAGTAGACCGTCGTCTCGACATCCCACGAGTACGCCTCGCGCTCATGCCACAGGTGCGCACAGGCAAAGCCCCGCAGCCGCCCGTCGGCGCTCTCGGCTAGGATAAACGGCGCGTTCTCCCGCACATGGGCAATGTTCGCGCGGTATTCCTCCACGGTGGACGGCGCGTACTGGAAGGTCTGCGTGCCGTGGCGCACGTACCAATTGTACAGCGCACAGACCGCGGCGGCATCGTCCGGCGTGGCCATCCGCAGGGTAATTTTGTTGTCGGCGGCCACCGGCGGCCAGGGCCTGCCTTGTCGGCCTTCGGCAGCTTTTGCAGCGCTGCTTCGCGTTTTAATGCCGCACTTTTATCGGCGCATTTCTCTGCGTAGGCCAGGCGCACGGCGTCCCTGCCATGGCTTTTTGTGTACCTGGCCCCGCCCTTGCCGCTGCGGTGGGCTTTTACGCGGCGGGCCAGATCGTTCGTCCAGCCGCCGTACAGGCTGCCGTCCGGGCAGCGCAGCAGGTAGGCCCAGGCGGGCGCGGGGGTCGGCTCCTGCGCCTCGGCGGGGCTGGGGGACGGGCCAAAGCGAATCGGTTCGGCTTCGCTCATTCCTCGCTGACCTTCTTCCCCGCGGCGCGCAGCGTGCGGCGGCATGCCTCGATGGCCGTCGCCTTGTCATCGGCGGTGATCAGGAACCGGCTGGGGTGGCAGAACCGCAGGCCCAGGCCGCTGACCTCGCGCAGCTTGTCCTCGGGCTTGCCGGCCCAGGCCACCGGGAACGGCTGCTTGCTGCGCTTGGTGCGGTGGTCGTTGACGCACTGCGCACTGTAGCCGCCGCGCTGGCTGGGGTAGACGACAAAGACCGCGTCGGTCTTGTACAGGCCGTTTTTCCACGGCATATAGGCGGGCAGCACGACGATGCCGTCCTTCATGCTGGCGTAAGCGCGGCGGACCGTGTCGTCGGCGCGGTTCACGGCGTTGGCGGCGGCGATCTCGTTCTCAAGGATCTGCTTTGCCACGGGCACGGCGCGCCAGAAGCACACGTCGGGGTCATCCTTCGAGTCCCACAGCGGGTTGAAGCTGCCGATGGCGTCGGCCAGCGAGTTCTGCTCGCCGGTGTTGTCGTTCAGATCCAACGGCTGGATGAAGTTTTCGTCCAGCAGGCGGGCCTGATGCTCGCCCACGAGCTGTGCGCCGAGCAGCCGCCACAGCAGGCCGAACGCGGCGTAGGGCACGCCGTTGGGGCGGCATTCCCGCGGCTCGGAGTGGTGGTCGAACATACCGCCGCCGACGTCGTAGACGATGCCGTCGAAGTCATCCGGCACAACGAAGCCCCGCGTCACCTGAATGTCAGGGCGCAGGATTTGTAAAAGGGCGGTGGAAAAAAACATCGTCCGCATGGAATTTTCCGCCGTGGGTAAAGCCTTTTGCAGGGATTTTCATAGTATACTCCTCGCGTAAATCTATGGTGTGCCGCGGTGGCCGGGGACCGGCCGCCCTACGGGGTGTCGTGTTATGCTTTGCATCGGGGGCAGGGGCCGGGCAAGCCCGGCCCTTACCGCGCTGTCATGTTTGCATCGTAGGGAGGGGTCTTGACCCCTCCGCGCGCCTTGCGGCAGCCGCACGGTTCCGCGGAGCGGTCAAGACCGCTCCCTACAAGCTATGTTCTAAAGGGATTCCGTGTGGTACGCCTCCCCGCCCAGCTCCTTCCAGGTAAACACGCCGTTTTCCAGCGTCATATAGCTGTGGGGGGTGCCTGCCTTGGGGATGGAGACCGAGCCGGGGTTGAGATACAGATTATCCGTCCCGAACACCTCCCAGGCGGGGATGTGCGTGTGGCCGTGCAGCAGGATGTCCCCGGGCTGCAGCGGCGGCAGGTGGGCCGTGTTGTACACATGGCCGTGGGTCGCGTAGAGCAGGCGGCTGCCCGCCGTGAGGACCGCGTAGTCGGCCAGCACCGGAAATTCCAGCACCATCTGGTCCACCTCGGTGTCGCAGTTGCCGCGCACGCAGAAAATCTGATTTTTCCGCGCGTTCAGCAGAGCGATGACCTCCTTGGGCGCATAGTCGGGCGGCAGGTCGTTGCGCGGGCCGTGGTAGAGCAGGTCGCCCAACAGCAGCAGGCGGTCTGCGCCCTCGCGGTCCCAGGCGGCCAGCAGGTCCCGGCAATAGCCCGCCGCGCCGTGAATATCCGATGCGATCAGCAGCTTCATAGCGTTCTCCTTTTATACCGTCACATCGCCGACGATCATCCGTCCGTCGGTGCCGATGGCGTAGACTGTGTACTTGCGCGGGGTGTCGCCGTGCTCAAGCAGGATACCGCCCTGCGTCGGCTCCACATAGCTGAACTGCCGGTGGGCCGTGGTGGCGTGGGGGTGCTCATCGGGCAGGCTGTAGGCCAGAATGCCGCCCTGCGCACAGAAGTCGTCGGGCAGGGGGTGTTCCTCGCCGTTCAGATAGAGGCGGTAGACGCCGGGCGCGTCGGTGCCCACGGGGCGTATCCACGCGCTGCACCGGGTACGGCCCTGCGGCGGCGTGCTGGACTTGCGCTGGCGCATCAGCAGGGCCACATTGTCCCACGCGACCATAAAGTCGTCCAGCTGCATCTCGATCTCGCAGTCGAAATCCTCTGCCGCGGCATACGGGTCACAGAGCAGCACCTTGGGTTCGCCGTCCAGCGACGATGCAAACCCGCGCAGCGCTGCGCAGTGCCGCTCCGGCGCACCGGCGGCGATCTGTGCCGGGGTCGATTGCAATGTAACGACAGCGCCGCACCCGGCGCGGGCCTCGGCGCGCAGCAGCGCCAGGTCTGCGTAGGCCACCCACGCGGGGAAGCCCCACTGCGCCGCCGCGGCGGCGGCAAAGCTCAGGTTTCGGGGGCCGCAGTCATCGGGTGCGCGCCAGTCGCGCAGCACCTGGGCGAACTCCTCGGGCAGCAGATCGGCGCCCCAGCGGTTCGTCAGGCTGGCCAGCGAGATTGCCGCGTCCATCCAGGGCTGCAGCGCCGGGGCGCGGCGGGCCGCCGTGTAGGGCATCAGGTGCAGCCGTGCGTTGACGAGCCGCCCGCGCGCGGGGATGACGTCCACCACCCGCACGCTGGCCCCCAGCAGCATAACAGCAGGGCTCACCTTCTCATTTTTGGAGTAAAGGTAGATGCGCAGCTGCACCGCCGTGGCGTATTTGCTGTCAAGCTGCAGGCGGTCAGGCCAGCGCTGCACGGGGCCGCGCGCCTGGTAGGGCGGGCCTTCCCGGTGCAGACTGGGGCTCCACTTGCCAAAGCTGTTCCACGGCGTCCAGTTGCCGTCCACCATGACGCGGACCTGGGCCTCCACCGCCGTGTCCGCGGGCGAGGCCGCGTTCCAGCTGACCCGGAGCGCATCAAACAGCGGCATCGGGATCGGTGCGCTGGTGTAGCAGCCGTAGGGCACATAGCCGCCCTGCACCAGATCCAGCACGATGCAGTTCTGCTGGACGGTCACGTTGTCCAGCTCACCGTGCATGAAGGCTTCGGTGTTCTGCAAAAGGACGGTATTTTTTTCCATACCGGGTCCCCCTTACTGGTCGAATTTGGGCTGGTTCTGCGCCATGCGCTCCTCGATCTCGGCGGCGCGGCGGGCGTTGATCGTTTCCTCGAGCTTAAAGACCTTTTCGAGACCCGGGTAGACGATCATCAGGGCAATCGTGACGGGCAGCCAGAAGCCGAACGCCAAAATCGTCAGGATCGTGGCGGGCAGGTAGAGCAGCGTTGCGCCCCAGTACAGGGCCAGCACCAGCGCCGCCGCCGCGGTGCGCGGGAAGAAGCCGAAGAACATCAGTCCGGCGTTTTTGGCGATTTGGGCAAGCGGCAGATCCACGAGCGGCACCTGCGCCAGCAGCCAGGTGAAGAAGCCCGTGCAGACGAAGATGCCCGCGATGGAGGCGACCCACAGGGCGGTGCTGGTGTTTCCGCTCTCGGCCTGGGCGCGGAGCATCCAGGCCCAGCTGCCCACAAACAGGCCCAGCAGTGCGCCGGGCACAAGGCTCTGCCGCCAATTCTGCTTCCAGGCGCGTTTATAGGTGTTCCACCAGTAGCCGGGCTCATCGCGCAGGGCGCGCAGCACGGTATCGATCATACCGGACAGGAACGGCCCGCCGACCAGGCCGCCGACCACACCGCCGACGACGGTCAGCAGCGCGGACCCGGCCATCATGCCAAAGACGGCCAGCGCCGTGCCGGGCAGAAAGCCCAGCACGCAGAGGATGCCGGATTTATACAGCGGCCACAGGTCGCGGCCCAGCAGTTCAAAAAAGCGCGCAATGCCGACCTTACGGCCCTGGATGGGGGTTTCGTTTGTTTCGTTTGACATGAGGGTTGCTCCTTTTTTGTTTGTGGCTGAACCGGGAGCGGCAGCCGCCCGCAACCTACCGTGGCAACCCGTCAACGGGCAACCACCGCACACTACGAAGGGGCGGGCTGCCGCCCTCCCTTGCCCCTCTCGTCCGCAACCCGTTCACGTCAGTCCGTAGGGAGGGGTCTTGACCCCTCCGCTGCTTTCCGACCAACTATCGTGACCGGGTCATCCGTAGGGGAGAGATTCATCCCTCCCGGGGCGTTTGCGTTTCCACTCGCTTCCGGCCCGCTTCCGCCTACACTATCACAACTATATCATACCCTCTTTCCCCCGCCGTTGCAAGGCGTGGTCAAAATAAGTTTACAATTTTTCCTGTCGATTTGTGTTATAATAGAAAAAGTATAATAAAAGGAGCATACCCGCACTATGGCTTGGGTCACAAAGGACAGTACCGAAACTTACAATCAGACGCCGGAACCCCCGCGCGAATATACAAAAAAAGAAAAAGCCGCCAACTGGTGGCACTATCACTGGTTGGCCGTGGTCGTGGCCGTGCTGGCCGTCGTGTTCGGCGTGTGGATCATCAAGGACACCGTTTTTCAGACGCGCCCCGACGTGCAGGTCGCTTATGTCGGCACCAGCGACCTGCCCACCGACACCGTCACCGCGCTGCAGGACGCGCTGACGCCGTTCTGCTCCGACCTGAACGGCGACGGCAAGGTCGTTGTGCAGGTGGACAGCTACACCGTTGACTTTGACGCTGCGAACGAGAGCACCGACGCCTACTACCAGATGGCCGGCGTCACCCGGCTGAGCGCCGAGCTGTCGTCCGGCGGCAAGACCTACATCTTCCTGCTGGAGGATCCCGAGGGCTTTGAGGCCCAGACCGGCGCACTGCAATATCTGGACGGCACGGTCCCCGACGACCCCGAGACCACCGACGCAGACTGGCGCGAGATGGTCTACCGCTGGACCGACTGCCCCGTGCTGACCGGGCTGGATCTGGGCAGCTATGAGGGTCTCACTCTGATGGACGACGTCACCGGCACGAACCAGAGCGTGCTGGCGCACCTCTACGTGGGACGCCGCGGTGTCTGGGACGAAACGCAGGTCCCGACCTACGAGGGCTGCGCCGAGCTGTGGGACACCCTGACCGCAGGGGCTGTCTCCACCGCCGCCGAATGAGCCGGGCGCTGCCGCCCCTGAAGGGGCATCTGCGCAAAAAGGTGCAGCCCCGGCCCAAAACGCCGCCCCTGCCGGACAACCCCTACAAGCGCTTTTTCACGGAGAATCGCAGCTTTGAGGAGCTGGCGAGGAAACGAAAGCTGTAACTCCCAAGCCTTCCCCCAAGGGGCTGCGCCCGCAGGCGCGTGTCGGAGCGCAACCGCCGGAGGCGGCTCTTAGCGCGGAGACTGAAGGTGGCGCCGCAGCGCCGGATGAGGGGGAAGTTCGCCTTATTGCCCGTTTTTATAACAGCCACGTAAGCTTTGCCCTCATCAGTCCGCTTCGCGGACAGCTTCCCCCAGATGGGGAAGCCTTTTTTCTGTCGCATCCCACCCGGGATGCGACATTTTTTATATTTCCCATTCGCTACAATAAACTATGCAACAATTTTTGTAACGGAGGGATTCCCAACTATGCTGCAAACTCTCGAACGTACCAACATCTTTGACGCCCGCGTACTTACCGCCGCCCATGCCGATGCTCTGCGCGCGCTGGCCGGGCCGGGCGGGCTGCCGCTGCTGCCCTGCCTGCACCCAGCCTTGGAGGAAGGCCAGATCGTCGGCGACTACGCTGGGCAGGACGAATTACAGGCCGCCGCCGCGCTGCTGCCGCTCTACGCCGAGGACCCGCTGCCCACAAGTCTGCGCGCCGCAGGCTACGGGGCCGACGGACAGGGTGCGGTGCTGACGCCGCCCATACTGCGCGAGGATTACACGCAGCTGCGACATTTTCTGCGGTTGGCGCTGCGCTGGGCCACCGAGCGGTACGCCAGCTACCATGTCTGGGCCGTGCTGCCGCTGGACTTGGAACACCCGGAGGCGTGTGATGATCTGTGTGCGCAGTATCTCTCGGCAGGGCTGACGCTGCGCGGGATGCGGCCCATGGCCGGGGCCGACCAGATGCTGATTTTTTCAGCGCACGGTCTTGCGCAATGGCGCGACCCGCTGCGCCGGTGCCATTTGGCTGACCCGGCCCTGCCGCGGGTGCTCGAGCGCGGGTACGCCGCCGCGGATTTCGGCTGGGGGAAGAACGGGCTGGAGCTGGTGTTGAGGCCGGTGTGAAAAAGGAAAACGAACGGCCACATGAACCTGCGGCGGGGTGAGGGCACCCCGCCCTACGCACAATCGGGAAAGGGGATTGTAGGGCGGCCTGCCCACAGGCCGCCGCGGAGGTTTTCGTCGGCGGAAAGCTGCCGGGTCGTCGAGGACGCCGACCCCTACAGAATAAACCATGTAAGAGGCTGCACTAGCAGGTGCACGGGAGGGATGAATTCCTCCCCTACAAATTGAAGATTAAAGCGATACAGCGGCGAAGTTGCGGGCCGGGCATGCCCGGCCCCTACAGCTCTACTAAAAAAAGTGCCCCACGCATTTCTGCGTGGGCACCTTTTTTATTTAGCGTTAGCCGTTAAGCAGCCCTTGCACAAATTACTTGTACAGGTCGACCAGCTTGGTCAGGTGCTCGTAACGGGCATCGGCGGCAGCCTGGTTCTTCTCGAACAGAGCCTTGGCGCGATCCGGGAAGGCGCGAGCCAGACGGCTGTAACGAGTCTCGTTGGCCAGGAAGTCCTGATACTTGCTCATGTCGCCGGCCTTGGAGGTCAGGGTGAACGGGTTCTTGCCCTCGGCCTTGGCAGCGGGGTTGAAGCTGAACAGGTTCCAGTAACCGGCAGCAACAGCCTTCTTCATCTCGTTCTGGCAGTTGGTCATGCCGCCCTTGACACCGTGCAGCTCGCAGGGAGCGTAGCCGATGATCAGAGACGGGCCGGGATAAGCCTCAGCCTCGGCGATGACCTTGACAGCCTGAGCCATGTTGGCGCCCAGAGCGATCTGAGCAACATAGATGTAGCCGTAGGTCATGCAGATCTCAGCCAGAGACTTCTTGCTGATTTCCTTACCGGCAGCAGCGAACTGGCAGACCTCACCGATGTTGGAGGCCTTGGAAGCCTGTCCGCCGGTGTTGGAGTACATCTCGGTGTCGAAGACCATAACATTGACGTCGTGGCCGGAAGCCAGGACGTGATCCAGGCCGCCGTAACCGATGTCATAAGCCCAGCCGTCGCCGCCGAAGATCCAGAAGCTCTTCTTGGCCAGGTACTGCTTGTCCTTCAGGATCTCCTTGGACTCGTCGCAGCCACAGGCCTCCAGGGCAGCGATCAGGGCCTTTGCGGGCTCGTCGTTGGCCTTGGTGTTGTTCTTGGTCTCCAGGAACTTGTCGATGACAGCATCCAGCTCAGCGTTCTTACCCTTCAGGGCCTCGACCTTGGTGATCAGGTTGGCGCGGACGGTCTCGTAACCGATCTGCATGCCCAGGCCGTGCTCAGCGTTATCCTCGAACAGGGAGTTGATCCATGCGGGGCCGTGGCCGGAAGCCTTGTTGGTGGTGTAGGGGCTGATGGAAGCGGTGCCGCCCCAGATGGAGGAGCAGCCGGTGGCGTTGGAGATGAACATCTTCTCGCCGAACAGCTGGGTGATCAGGCGGGCGTAAGAGGTCTCGGCGCAGCCAGCGCAGGAGCCGGAGAACTCAAGCAGCGGCTGGTTGAACTGAGAACCCTTGACGGAAACCTCGGAAACAACGCCGGGGATGTTGTCCTTCTTGCGGATGTTCTCGACGCAGTAGTCGAAAGCAGCCTGCTGCTCGGACTGGCTCTCCTGCGGCTTCATCTCGATAGCGGCAGTCGGGCAGACGGTGACGCACTCGCCGCAGCCCATGCAGTCCAGAGGAGACACGGCCATGGTGAACTTGTACTCGCTTGCCTTGGGCTTGGTGTCGGCCAGCTTGGTGGAAGCGGGCGCAGCCTCAGCCTCGGCAGCAGTCAGGCAGAACGGACGGATGGTGGCGTGAGAGCAGACGAAGGCACACTGGTTGCACTGGATGCACTTCTCGGCGTTCCACTCGGGAACCATAACAGCCGTGCCGCGCTTCTCGTAAGCGGAAGCACCCTGCTCCCACTCGCCGTTGACGTTGCCCTCGAAGGCGGAGACAGGCAGGCTGTCGCCGTCCATACGGGAGATGGGCTCCATAACGTCACGGATCTGCTTGACCAGAGCCTCGGGTCCCTTCAGAGCCTTCGGAGCCGGATCAGCAGCGGGGTTGGACCAAGAGGCGGGGACCTCGACCTTATGGACAGCGTCCAGGCCGGCGTCGATAGCCTTCCAGTTCATCTGGACAACAGCGTCGCCCTTCTTGCCGTAGCTCTTCTTGGCAGCGGCCTTCATGTACTCGACGGCATCGTCGATGGGCATGACGTCGGCCAGCTTGAAGAAGGCAGACTGCAGGATGGTGTTGGTGCGCTTGCCCATGCCGATCTCGATAGCCTTATCGATAGCGTTGATGGTGTACAGCTGAATGTTGTTGTCGGCAATGTACTTCTTGTCGGCAGCATTCAGGTGCTCATCCAGCTCGGCATCGGTCCACTGGCAGTTGATCATAAAGACGCCGCCCGGCTTGACATCCTGGACCATCTTCATGCCCATGTGGATGTAAGCGGGGTTGTGGCAGGCCACGAAGTCAGCCTGGTTGATGTAGTAGGGGCTGCGGATGGGCTTGTCGCCGAAACGCAGGTGGCTGATGGTGACACCGCCGGTCTTCTTGGAGTCATACTGGAAGTAAGCCTGAATGTACTTGTCAGTATGGTCGCCGATGATCTTGGTGGAGTTCTTGTTGGCACCGACAGTACCGTCGCCGCCGAGACCCCAGAACTTGCACTCCTTGGTGCCGGGGGCGGAGGTGATGGGAGCGGGCTTGACCTCAGGCAGGCTGAGGTTGGTCACGTCGTCGGTGATGCCGATGGTGAAGCGGGACTTCGGAGCGTCCTTCTCCAGCTCGGTGTAGATAGCAAAGACGCTGGACGGCGGGGTGTCCTTGGAGCCCAAGCCGTAGCGGCCGCCGGTCAGGACGACGTCGTTCATGCCGGCCTCACGCAGGGTGGTGGCGACATCCAGGTACAGGGGCTCGCCCAGGGAGCCGGGCTCCTTGGTGCGGTCCAGAACGGCGATCTTCTTGACGGTCTTGGGCAGGACCTTCAGCAGGGCGCTGGAGACCCAGGGACGGTACAGGCGGACCAGAACCAGGCCGACCTTCTCGCCCTTGGCGGTCAGGTAGTCAACGACCTCCTCTGCGACGTCGCAGATGGAGCCCATGGCGATGATGACGCGGTCAGCATCCTCGGCGCCGTAGTAGTTGAACAGGTCGTAGTTGGTGCCCAGCTTCTCGTTGATCTTGGCCATGTACTTCTCAACAACGGCAGGCAGAGCCTCGTAAGCGGGGTTGCAGGCCTCACGATGCTGGAAGAAGACGTCGCCGTTCTCGTGAGAACCGCGCATCTTGGGGTGCTCGGGGTTCAGGGCCTTGGCACGGAACTCCTCGACAGCCTCCATGTTGCACATTTCCTTCAGGTCCTCGTAGTCCCACTTCTCGATCTTCTGGATCTCGTGGGAGGTACGGAAGCCGTCGAAGAAGTTCACGAACGGAACGTGGCCCTCGATAGCGGACAGGTGGGCAACGGGAGACAGGTCCATGACCTCCTGCGGGTTGCTCTCGGCCAGCATGGCAAAGCCGGTCTGACGAACGGCCATAACGTCGCTGTGGTCACCGAAGATGTTCAGGGACTGGGTAGCAACGGTACGGGCAGAAACGTCGAAGACGCAGGGCAGCTGCTCAGCGGCGATCTTGTACATGTTGGGGATCATCAGCAGAAGACCCTGGGAAGCGGTAAAGGTGGTGGTGATGGCACCGGTACCGAGAGAACCGTGGACAGCGCCTGCGGCGCCGGCCTCGGACTCCATCTCAACAACCTTGACCTGGTTGCCGAAGATGTTCTTCAGGCCTGCAGCGCTCCACTGGTCAACGGTGTCGGCCATGGGGCTGGAGGGGGTGATGGGGTAGATGGCAGCCACATCGGTGAATGCATAAGCTACATGCGCCGCAGCGGTATTGCCGTCCATAGACTGTTTAGCTCTGGGCATTTTCTTTCCTCCGTTTTTCATTAGAGTTTTGCATACAAAGCTGTGCGGGTGTCAGGGCCGCACAAAGCCTGCGTCATTTGGCACGTGCCCCAATCTTGCTCCGGGCATAGTTCCAGACAAACGCTTTTGCATAGCTTTATTGTACCAAAAACCCCCTTTTCGTAAAGGGGTTTTGTTCAGAAAGTTGCACATATTTTCAGAGCTGTTGTGTGCATTTTGACCACAATGACGAACAAGGCGGTTTTTAGGGCGTTTTTGGGTACGGTTTATTGTACCTCGTTCCGGATTGTGGAATCCTTGTCCGGGAACGGCTGCCGCCCTCCCTTGCCCCTCTCGTCGGCACCCCATTTGGGGCAGTCTGTAGGGGCCGGGCATGCCCGGCCCGCGGCTTTGCCATTACCGCCCATGTATCTTTTGCCCCGTAGGGAGGGGTCTTGACCCCTCCGCGGCCTACCGCCGCCGCGAACCGCAAAAGCCCCTCCGGCCTGCTTCGCGGCCACCTCCCCGCTGCGCGAGGAGGCTTTCTGCGGACGGCTTTGCCGCGCCGCCTTTCCTTCCCGTTTATAAGATGTCAACAACCTTCAAAATATCCCCGTCCACCGTGAATTTCACTTTATTGCAGCCAAAATCCAGCGTGTACACCCGCTCCTGGTCGTGCTGGTAGGCGGGGCGGGGGTCGTTTTTCAGCACACCGGACAAAGCGGCGCGCTTGTTTTCCGGCACTTTGCACAAAAGCGCGTCGGGGCAAACCACCTGCAAAGCGTGTTCCTTTGTCGTGTCCGTAAATCCGCCCCGGGCGTCGGGATAGGCGTCCACATAGGGCAGATACGGCTTGATGTCGAAGATCGGCGTGCCGTCCAAAAGGTCCGCGCCGCGGACGATCAGCTCGCCGTTTTCGACGCCCGCCAGCTCCACGCAGGAAAGCCCCAGCGCGTTCGGGCGGTAGGGGCTGCGGGTCGCAAAGACGCCGCGGCGCTCGTTGCCGCCCAGGCGCGGCGGGCGCACGGTGGGCCGCCAGCTTTTGCCCGCGGCATACTCTGCCGCCACGGTGGAAAACTGCCAGATCAGCCACAGCCGGTCATACCCCTCGATGCCGACCAGCGCGTTCGGGTCGCGGTATTCCGGCTCAAACACGATGCGCGCCGTCAGCTCCGGCACCAGCCCGCTCTGCCGCGGGATGCCGAATTTATCCGTAAAATCCGTGCGGATATGCGCAATCGGATGAATTGTGTACTCCATGGTAACGTCTGCCCCCTTTTTGTCGTCTATTATATAGGAAAGGAACAGATTTTACAACTTCCCCATCTTCCCACCGTCGTCGAAATATGGTACAATATGTGGTATATTGCACGTAAGGAGGTGTGCGTTTGGCACCAATCATCCGTACAGAGAAACTGCGCAAGGTCTATGCCGTCGGCAAGGAGCGCGTCGTTGCGCTGAATAATGTCGATTTGTCGATAGAAAAAGGCGAGTTCTGCTGTATCGTCGGCCAGTCGGGCAGCGGCAAGTCCACGCTGCTGAACCAGCTGGCCGGGCTGGAAAAGCCGACGTCCGGCAAGGTATACATAGGAAAGCACGAGATCAGCAAAATGACCGAGAACGAGTTGGCCGAGTTCCGCCAGCAGCACCTGGGGTTCATTTTTCAGAGCTACAACCTGCTGCCCACCATGACGGCGGCGGAGAACGTCGCCCTGCCGCTGATGTTCAAGGGTGTGGACAAAAAGACCCGTCTGGCCCGCGCCCGCAAAGAGCTGAAATCCATGGGTCTGCTGGGCCGCGCCAACCACCTGCCCACCGAGATGAGCGGCGGCCAGCAGCAGCGCGTCGGCATTGCCCGCGCGTTCGTCAGCAGTCCCAAGGTCATTTTTGCCGATGAGCCGACAGGAAACCTTGACTCCCGCACAAGCAAGCAGGTGCTGTACCGCATGCTGGAAATGTCCAAAAACAGCGGTGTCACGTTTGTTATGGTCACTCACGAGCCGGAGCTGGCCGAGTGCGCGGACCGCATTGTGACGATCCTGGACGGCAAGGTCTGCTCCAACGTCGTGCAGGACGAGGAGACGAAGAAGAAAAACCGCGACGCCCTTTTTGCCGATCTGGAAGGAAATCTGGATATTGGCGGGGAGGCCGCGAAGGAACAGAAAAAGTAATAAGCCCGAGGCCCCGACCGAGGGCGGTTGAGGGGCGTGTTTCCGCCGCGGCCCGCTCACGGAGCCGCCACACAAGCTCTCCCCTCATCCGCCGCCTGCGGGCGGCAGCTTCCCCCCCAGGGGGAAGCCTTGGGGTTATAAAATTTGGAGGTACAAACCAACCATGAAACGCCTATTTTCCCTGCTGACCGCCTTTGCTCTGGCGGCGGCGCTGTGTGCGCCGGTTATGGCAGACGACGTCACCACACCGGATGTCACCGCCCCCACCCCCACGCCGACGGCGTCCATTGACACGACCAACTCCGACGGCGTCTACGTCTCCGCCTACTCCGTCACCGACACTGCGGGCGGCGAGGTCACCACCGTGCAGGTCGGTGATAAGATCAACATCGTGCTCAAGGTCGTGGACCACGCCTCGGCGCGGTACTGCGTCAAGCCGGAGGAAATCTCCGCGCGCATCAACTCCGCCGTGTTCACCTACACCGGCACCGGCGAGATCGGCCAGCTGTTCGACAGCAACGACGACCCCAACGCCACCCGCCTGCAAAACGTCCGCAACGGCTCGGCCTCGCCGGAGGAGGTTGCTGCTAACGCGCAGTATAATTATTACAGCTACGTCATTTTGTTCCGCGACGTCATCTACAACGGCGGCGGCAACACGCTGCCCATCAACCTGTCCTATCTGGACACCGCCAAGCCGCTGCAGCAGTTCAGCGTCACGCTGGGCCAGTGCGTGGACAAGGATCAGACGACCTCGCCCAACCTGCTCGTGCGCACCTCCAGCTACGGCGACAGCGTCACCGCAGGGCAGGCGTTCGACCTCTCCCTCGGCCTCTACGCCACCGACGGCAATGAGAACCTCGACGACGTCATCGTCTCGCTGACGCTGCCCGAGAACATCTCCCTGAACGGCGGCAGCCTGTCCAGCTACCTCGGCACCATCTGCCCCAAGCAGACCCGGGATGTCACGTTCCAGGTCATGCCCGCCTCCGGCTTTACCGGCACGGTGGCCAGCATCACCGTCAACATGACCGGCACCGGCTCTGTCACCGGCAAGGAGGTCAGCGGCACCACGACGATTTCCGTGCCCGTCAGCCAGCCCGACCGCTTTGAGGTCGGCCAGCTTGAGCTGTCCGGCGACACGATCTATGTCGGCGACACCGGCAGCGTCTCCCTCTCCTACGTCAACAAGGGCAAGAACCCTGTCAGCAATCTGGAAGCCCGCCTGACCGGCACGAATCTGGGTGCGGGCGGCTACCAGTACCTCGGCAACCTGGCCGCCGGCACCGAGGGCAGCGTGGACTTTGACATCGTCCCCGATGCCGCGGGCACGGTCAGCGGCATCATCACGCTGAACTACGAGGATGCCTCCGGCAACCCGCAGACCTTCTCGAAGGACTTCTCTGTCAGTGCCGAGGAGATGAACATGGACGACTTCAACTATGACCCGTCGATGGACGACGTCCAGCCCGAGCAGACCGGTATGCCGGTCTGGGCGTGGGTACTCATCGGTGTCTGCGGCGCAGTGGTCGTGATCGTGGTCATCGTGGTCGTGGTACGCAAGCGCAAAAAGGCCAAGGCACTGGCCGCGCTGGAAGCAGAGGACAGCGATGAAGATCTCTGATGAAATCAGCCTGTCGGCGCGCAACCTGCTGCGCCGCAAGGGCCGCACGGCGCTGACGCTCGTCGGCGTCGTCATCGGCACCTGCATGGTCGTGCTGATGATCTCGCTGGGCATTGCCCAGACCAAAACCAACGAGGAGATGCTGCAAAGCTGGGGCGACCTGACCCAGGTGCAGATCTACGGCTACGGCACAATGGTCGGCAGCGACGGCAAGCCGCTGTATCTGGACGATGCGGCCATCGCCAGCATCAAGCAGATCCCCATGTGGCGGCGGCCACGCCCTACGCGCAGGCGTATAATCTGGAGGGCACCATCACGGCGGGCCGCAATGACCGCTACACGATGGAAATTTACAATTTGATCGGCATCGACCCCACCGACTGGAGCCGATGGGCTTCGCCCTGCAGAGCGGCAGCTGGCTCACGAACACCCCGCCAGCGAGAAGGCGGCGAATTGCAGATTTGGTCGGCGGGTCCACCGGGTATGAGTTCAGGACTCGCGCAAGAGCCCCAACAGCCCCAAGCGCTACCGCTGGCAGGGCCAGACCGATGCCAACGGCAAGGAGCTGCCGCCCTTTGTGGACATCGACAAGGATAAGATGACCCTGACCATCCGGACCGGCGAAGGCTCGACCGAAAAATCCCGCAGCTGGGAGCTGGAGGTCGTGGGCGTGCTGGAGCCGGACGGCGCCAAGGGCTACTGGACCCAGAGCGGCGTTGTGCTGCGCATTCAGGACATGAAGATGCTGCAAAAGGTCTACAACGACATGACCAAAACCAAGACCGAGGAAAAGAGCTACGAACAGGTCTACGTCAAGGTCGATGACCTGAAGAACGTTACCGACGTTGAGACAGCCATCCACGAGCTGGGCTTCACCAACACCTACTCGATGAACCAGCAGCGCGAGGAGATGCAGCAGCAGGTCATAAAAAGCCAGATGATCTTCGGCGGCATTGCGGCGGTCTCGCTGTTTGTGGCGGCCATCAACATCATCAACACCATGACGATGGCCATCTATGAGCGCACCCGGGAGATCGGCGTCATGAAGGTGCTGGGCTGTGAGCTGGGCAGCATCCGCACGATGTTCCTGCTGGAAAGCTCGACCATCGGGTTTATCGGCGGGCTGATTGGCGTAGCGTTCAGCCTGCTGGCCAGCTTTGTGCTGAACAACCTTTCCACAATTTTAGCGGCGTTCGGTCAGGGCGGCGGGTTGGACCTGTCCGGCCTGATGGGCGGCGGGTACTACTACATGGAGGGGGGCGGCAGCGCGGCCATTTCGATCATCCCGCCCTGGCTCATGCTGGCGGCGCTGGTATTCGCCACGCTGGTGGGGCTGGTAGCCGGTATCCTGCCCGCAAACAAGGCGGTCAGGATCAGTGCGCTGGAAGCCATCCGGCACGATTAAGCGCTTATATGCTTATATAAAGAACCGAGGCAGTCCCGGGAAAAGGGATTGCCTCGGATTTTTTTGTCGCCGTTCCCGCACCGCCGCGCGGTAGGGCGGGGCACTCGCTGATGGGTCGGTCCGTAGGGAGGGGTCTTGACCCCTCCGTGGGCGTTTACGGACGGCATGGGGCTTGCCCACCGCCGCGCGGTAGGGGCCGGGCATGCCCGGCCCGGGGGTTTTCCCGGGGATGGGCGGCGGCAGAAGGCTTCCGGGGCGTCGGGGAACGCCGCCCCCTACGTGGGTTGTTGCCCGTTGACTGGTAGCCGCGCGAACTTGCGCGGGGTGCGGGCACCCCGCCCTACGGATGTAATTCACGTAAGCGCTGTAGGGGCGGCCTATATGCCGCCCGCGAGTTTATGCGGGATGCCGTTCGCCGGTTGTTGTTTTTCTTTCAACATTGGGCTGGTCATACGGTTGAAAATGTATCTTCGTTGCCGGGCATGGACGTTTGATAACCGACTGCATTCCACTTTGTTTTCAGTACGGCTACATCTGTGTTTTTAACAACATTTCGGACTTTTCCACCGCGGGGTTCTACAACTATAGGCAGTTTTCAACATTTTCAACAGGAAAATAAGGTCTGCAGAGAGCCTTTCGCAAAAAGTTCCTCTCATTTTCTGCGAAACACCGTTGTTTTATAGTTTTCCACAGTTTTCACGAGTTTTCCACAGGGAAAACCCCGGGAAACGGTGGAAAACCGGTTTTCCTGTGGAAAAGGGGTACCTATAGGGGTGCCGAGCCGTGGTTACGCCTATATCTTGTTTACAAACGGTTCATTTTTGCCCCTTGCATAGCCGGTTGTGAACGGTGGAAAAATAAGAGTTTTCAACATCACTGTGGAAAACGGTGTGGAAAGAGTTCAGAGGGGGAACAGGAGACTGCGGGAGGCCCGTCGAGACCCTTCCGGCCTGCGCTTTGCGCGGCCACCGCTCCTTCCTGCGCTACGCGCCACCTCCCCCGTATCGGGGGAGTCTGTCCTGTGAGGGGAGGCTTTCTGTGCTCGCCTCGCTCGCATAAAAACCAAAAAGCAGCTGCCCGCACAGGAGCAGCTGCTTTTTTCAACACTGTTGTTTAAAACTCGATCTTACCGAAGGCGAAATCGTCACCGTCGTGGATGCGCTCGGTGGTCTTGGGTGCCATCGGCTTGGCTGCGGGGTTGCGCGGGGCATCCGCAAACTCGCGGGCGGGCACGCTGGAGCGCGGGCCGCCGTAGCGGGGACCACCACGGTTGTCGCGGCGGGGAGCACCGTAGCGCGGGCCTCTGCCGCCCTCACGCGGGCCGCGGGGGCCGCGTCCGCCACGGTTGTCACGGCGGGGACCGCGGCCACCGTCACGGCGTCCGCCGCGCTGGTTGCGGGCGTTGTCGCGGTCGGGCAGGTTGCAGGCATCGGGGTCGGTGGAGTACAGCACCACATGGCGGGCCGGGCCGTCGCCCTTGCTCTCGCTGCGCACACCGTCGATCTCGGCGATGGCCGTGTGGATGATGTGGCGCTCGTAGGGGTTCATCGGCTCCATCTCATAGTAGCAGCCCGTGCGGATGACGCGGTCTGCAATGCGCCTGGCAAGGGCAGAGAGGTCGTCCTCGCGCTTGTTGCGGTAGCCGCCGACATCCAGGCCCAGCTTGACGTAAGGGCCCTCCATGCGGTTCACAACGAGGCTGGCGAGGTAGGACAGGGACTCCATCGTCTCGCCGCGGCGTCCGATCAGCGCGCCCATGTGCTCGCCGGAGACCTTCAGGACCGTGGCAGCGCCCTTCTTGACAGCGGTGAAGGTGAAGTTTTCCACACCCATCAGGTTGAAGATCGGGGTCAGGTAGTCAACGGCGGCCTGCAGGCGCGGGTCGGCGTCGATGTCAAGGGGAACCTCGACTTCCTCACCGGGGACGGGGGCCAACTCGGCCTCCTCGAGCATATCCTCGACGACCTCCTTCTGGATTTCAGGGGCGGTCTCGTCAGAGATTTCAACAACCTCGGCGGGCTTTGCGGAAACTTCAGCCGGCTTTTCCGCCTCGGGCTCCTCGACCTTCACGAGGACCTTGGCGGGGATGGTCTTAAACAGCTTGCGGGTGGGGAATTCGAGGACTTCGTAGCTTACGTTGATGTCATCACGGTCAACGCCGAGAGCCTCGCAGGCGGCCTGTACGGCGGCCTCAACGGTCTTGGCGCTCATTTCCATACTGCGCATAGGGGGAACCTCCTTCTTATTTCTTATCGTTACGTTCATCACAACGGGGAGCGGGGCGGGCGCATATAGAATGCGCCCCTACGGCGGCAGGGGATACACTCCCTCACAGCCGCCAACGGCGCGGGCGAGCAATGCTCGCCCCTACAGTCTCTGCAACGGGAGCGCGCCTCTTTTGCCGTGTAATCAATCCTTATTCAGCGGGGTGGTGCGCTCGTCCTTGTAGAGTTCGGCCTCGCGCTGGCGGGCCATCTCCAGGCGCAGCTTGTTGGCCTCGCCCAGGGTGACCTCTTTTTCGACCTGCTTACCGTTCTGCTCGACGGTGACGGTGCGCTTTTTCTTCTTTTCGGCGCGCTTGGCGGCAAGCTCGGCCTCATACTGGGCCTTGAACTTCTCGGGGCTGTAGATCTTGTAGGTCACGTAGGACTGGAAGATCTGGACCACGTTGGACACGCCGTAGTACAGGGAGAAGCCGACGGGGGCATTGAAGCAGAACGTGACGAACATCAGGTTCATGACGAGCATCATGACCTTCATGCTGCCCTGCATCTGGGCATCCATGCCGGAGAGCTTCTGGGTGATGAAGTAGCTGACGAACATCGTGACCGTGGCGATGGCCGGGAAGATGGCGATGGGGGTCAGGTGGAAGCCGGGCACATCGCACATATCCATGCCGAAGAAGGAGGTGTTGAAGTTCTGGATCTCGGCCACAACGCTGGCGGAGATGATGGACGGGTCGATGGACGCGCCGTTGTGGATGGCCTGGATCAGCGCGGTCTGCATCGTGGAGGTGTTGGTCGTGGCCAGGCCGATGGCCTCGCACGCAGCCTTGACGGCATCATTGCTGACGCCGAAGATGTAGTGTACGGGGTAGTACACAACGCCCAGGAAGCCGAACAGGACCAGCATCGTCAGCAGCATGGGCATGCAGCCGCCCATGGGGTTGTAGCCGTGCTCCTGCTGGAGCTTCATCAGCTCCTCCTGCTGCTTCTGGGGGTCGTTCTTGTACTTCTGCTGGATCTCGGTGATCAGCGGCTGGAACACGGACATCTTGGCCGTGGACTTCTGCTGATGGATGCTCAGGGGGAACAGCAGCAGCTTGAGGATGAGGGTGGCAACGATCATGGTTGCCGCGTAGTTGCCGATGAAGCTGTACAGGATCTTCACCAGCGGGCCGATCAATACGGCCAGGAAATACATAAAAGACATAGCCTTTCCTTCTGCCCCGTCTGCGCCCGGGACCTTTATTTTTATGTAGGTCTCTGCTGCGCAGTGCAAAGACATGAGAGGCGGAAGTTGTGGAGATAATAGATAATAAAATTGGTGGGCCGCGGTGCTGGCGCACCGCTTAAAAATCTCTGCCGCCGTAGGGGCGCATTCTATATGCGCCCGTGCAGCTTCCGGCAGGTGCCGCGGGCGGATATGGAATCCGCCCCTACGGTATGTTTTTTGTTATCTTTTATCTATTATCTTTCGTCAGCCTTCGCTCCGGGTTGACCCACTTTCCCTTTTCGGGTACCGGGTCATAGCCGAATTTTGCAAAGGGCTGGCATCTTAAAAGGCGCCACACCGTTAAAATCAGACCCTTTACAAGGCCGTGTACGGCGAGCGCCTGCATGGCGTATTCACTGCAGGTGGGTATGAACCGGCAGTGATGCCCGAGGTGCGGACTGATATATTTTTTGGTAGCCGCGCAAAAGCGCGATGAGAAGGCGGGCGATCATTGCGGGGCCGTCTCGGGCCCGGGGGCCGGGGCGGCTTTGTCGGGCAGACCGGCCTTTGCAAACAGCTTGCCCAGCGTTTTGCTCAGCTGGGTGCTTTTCAGGCGGGGGGTCTGGCCGCGGGCGACGAGGATGATGTCATACCCGCCGATGTTCCGGGCCAGGTGTTCCGACAAAGCGGCGCGCATGACGCGGCGGGCGCGGTTGCGCTGCACGGCATGGCCGACCCTTTTTGGTGGCCGTCAGCCCGATGCGGGTATAGCCCAGCCGGTTTTTGGCCACATACAAAACGCAGTGCGGATGCACATAGCTTTTGCCCCGGCCATACACCCGGTTGAACTGCCAGTTTTTATCTAAAGTGCGGTAACGCATAGGTGAAATCCTTTTTATAGATAATAAAAGATAAAAGATAAAAAACAAGGTGGAACGCGGCGCTTGCGCACCGCTTAAAATGCGCTGCTGTTGTAGGGGCGCATTCTATATGCGCCCGTGCAGCTTACGGCAGGTACCGCGGGCGGATATAGAATCCGCCCCTACGGTATGATTTTTTTGGCCTTGGCCAAAGCTCCACATTTTTTATTATTATCTTTTATCTATTATCTACTAATTTTTCCATTCTGTAAAGCCATATTTGAAAAAAGGGCTGCCGATTTTACAATCAGCAACCCTTTTGTTCACTTAATTCTCTGAAGTTATCAGACAGTCAGGCTCTTACGGCCCTTCGCACGGCGGCGGGCGATGACCTTGCGGCCATTCTTGGTAGCCATGCGGTTCAGGAAACCGTGGACGCGGCTGCGCTGACGCTTCTTGGGCTGGAAAGTACGCTTCATTTTTCATTCCTCCTGTTGAAATCCCGGTATGGGCTGTTTGCTCAGGGCTTCGCCCATACACTGGGGCAGCCTTGCAGAGTTAGATTATACGCGATTTACCCCCACTTTGTCAAGGGGGTTTGGGCAGAATTTTTCGCTCCCGCGTCAAAGAATTGGAGCTACAGAGAGTTATCCACTACATTTTGTACTATTTACTGTTGAAAAATGCATCTGTTGTGGAAAACTTTTATTTTTCTTTGCTCCGCGTAAAAATTTTCAACAATTCCGGCATATAAAAAAATTCCTACTTTATTATATATAGGTGTTGTTTAAAACCCGGTTTTGTGGTATACTGTATTTAGTATTTCTGCGCCCTGTTTGGATACGGGGCGTTCACTTATAACAGGAAGTGGGGAGTATCGAGAATCATGGATTCCTTCAATGATGTAATGGACGCCGTCAAGGCGTACTGCAAAGGACGAGTATCCGATGCATCATACAGAGTTTTCATCCAGGACCTCAATCTGCTGAATTTTGAGGGCACGAACATCATCATCCTGGAGGTTCCCAACGACGTCGTCATGCGGTTTGCGGCGGCGCGCTATGCCGATCTGCTCAAGGAGGCGTTTGCCTCGATCCTCGGCTTTGAGGTGGAGCTGAAGTTTGTGCTGGCCGCGCCCGCACCGGACGGCGGCAAGGCTGCCGAGAAGCCGAAGCTGGACGAGAACGACCTGCCCAGCGGGCGGTACGAGTTCACGTTCGAGAACTTCATCAAGGGGCCGTCGAACCAGTTTGCGTTTGCCGCCGCGCAGGCCGTGGCCGCGAACCCCTCCGGCGCGTACAACCCGCTGTTCATTTACGGGCCGTCGGGTCTGGGCAAGACGCACCTGCTGAACGCCATCAAAATTGAGATCCAGAAGAATCACCCGGATTTCAACATTGTCTACGTGGATTGTGAAAAATTCACGAACGAGACGATCACCGCCATCAAGACGGCAACGATGGAGCAGTTCCGCCAGCGCTACCGCAAGGCGGACGTGCTTTTGATCGACGACATCCAGTTCCTGGCCGGCAAGGAGAGCACGCAGGAGGAGTTTTTCCACACCTTCAACACGCTGCACAACGATGGCCGCCAGATCGTCATCGCGTCGGACCGCCCCGCGAAGGAGATCAAATCCCTGGAGGAGCGTCTGCGCACCCGGTTTGAGTGGGGCCTGACCGCCGACATCCAGCCGCCGGATTTTGAAACGCGCGTTGCCATCGTCAAGCGCAAGGCCGAGCTGTTGAATCTGGACCTGCCGAACGACGTGGCCGAGTACATTGCGAACCACTTAAAGCAGAACATCCGCCAGCTGGAGGGCGCGGTCAAAAAGCTGAACGCCTACTATCTGCTGGAGGGCATCGAGCCGTGCATCGGCGTAACGACGACGGCGATCAAGGACACGCTGAACGACAGCCAGCCGATCCCGGTCACGATCGAGAAGATCCTGAACGAGGTCGCGCGCACCTACAATGTGATGCCGTCGGACATCCGCGGCAAGAAGCGCAATGCGAATGTGAGCGCGGCGCGGCAGATGACGATGTACATTATCCGCGAGGTGACCGGCATGAGCATGGAGGCCATCGGGCAGGAGTTCCAGCGCGATCATTCCACGGTGGTGTATTCCATCAAAACGATGGAGGAAAACATCAAGCGCGACCAGCACCTGAAAGAGATGTGCAGCGACATCATGAAAAACGTCCGCACCTAAGTTACTTTCTTGAAAGAAATGTAACCAAAGAACTTTCAATTGTTTGACCGGGAACGGGATTTGGGGTTTACTTTACGCAACATCGCACATTCTCACCCGAGCATTTGGAATTTCTTTGGTACTTTCTTTGCAAAGAAAGTACACCCCCGTTTTTCAACAAAGTTTTCAGTTATCAACAGTGCATATTCCACGGCGCTTGTTGAAAAAAGGCGTTTTCCGGGTTTTCCACAGAAAAGTCCACAGACTGTTCAAAACAATCCACCCGCGATTTTCCGCGGCGCAATCGGGTCCCGCGGAGTTTTCCACCAAACTAACACCCCCTACTACGACTACTACCATAGTTTAATAGTTTCTGCGAACGGAACCGCAAAATACACTTCCTCACACCTACAAAACACCGCTCCAGCTGTGGAAAACAGAAGGAGCACCCTTTATAGAGACCGCTGAACGTTTTTTGCCGAGGCTTTTTCCAAAAAGCCGGAGAAAGAGATAGAAACATGAAATTTTGAATGCGAAAAAACACTGCTGGCCAGCGCCATCGACGGCGTTTCCCGCGCGATCACGAACCGCGCCGCCATTCCTGTGCTGGAAGGCATCTACATGAAGGCCGAGGGCTTTAACCTGACGCTGACCGGCTACGATATGGAAATGGGCATCACGACCACGATTGAATGCAACGTTCTTGTACCAGGTGAAACCGTACTTGACGCAAAACTGCTGAGCGCCATGGTCAACCGTATGCCTGCGGGCGATGTCTGCATTGAGCTGAACGACGAGGGCCAGGCAAAAATCAGCGGCGGTGTGGCAGAATTTGAGATCCCCGCGCTGAACGCCAGCGATTATCCGAGCCTGCCCGTGACCGGCGCCGACAATACGATGACCGTCAAGTGCGGCATGCTGCGCGAGATGATCGAGAAAACCATCTATGCTGTCAGCCAGGACGACAAAAAGCCCGCCCACACCGGCGAGCTGTTCGTCATTGAGCCGGGCAGCCTGACGATTGTGGCCCTGGACGGCTACCGGCTGGCCATTATCCAGCGCGAAGTCGAGTGTACCCGCGACATCCGCATCATCATCCCCGCCAAGACACTGCAGGAGCTGCTGAAAATTATGGGCGGCGCGGACGACGACGTGAAGATCGACGCGAACCGCCGCTATGTCGTGTTTACCTCCAACGGCTATACGATCATGAGCCGCCTGATCGAGGGCGACTTCCTCAACTATGAGAGCGTCATCCCGAGGACAAAAAAACACGTGTTACCGTTGAATGCAAGAACTTCATCGACACGATCGAGCGTGCGTCGCTCATTATTACCGAGCGTTTGAAGAACCCGCTGCGCATCTCCTTTGCCGAGGATCGCGTGACGGTCCGCTGCCAGACGCCGCTGGGCAAGGTCGTGGACGAGTTCGCGCCGGTCTCGATGGAAGGCGACGCGGTAGAAATCGGCTTCAACAACCGGTATCTGCTGGATGCACTGCGCTTCTCGAAGTGTGAGAAGATGGTGCTGGAAATCAACGGCCCCTTAAGTCCCGTCAAGCTCCTGCCCGAGGACGGCAAGGACTTTATCTATCTGGTGCTGCCGGTACGGTTCAAGAACGAGGGCTGATTATGGAAAAGATTCGTATCACCACCGAGTTTATCAAGCTGGATGCTCTGCTCAAGTTCGCCGGTCTGTGCGAGACGGGCGGCGAGGCGAAGGAGCTGATCCAGGGCGGGGCCGTTAAGGTCAACGGCGAGGTCTGCACGATGCGCGGCAAAAAGTGCCGCGCAGGGGATACCGTGGAGCTGGACGGCCAGACCGTGCAGATCGCGGAGGGCGCGTAATGCGCTTAACGCACTTAGAAGTAACGGATCACCGCAATATTACCCACGCAGAGCTGCACCCCGACCCGCACTTGACCGTGCTGTGCGGCCCGAACGGCCAGGGCAAGACGAACCTGCTGGAGGCTGTCTGGCTGCTGACCGGCGGCAAGAGCTTCCGCGGGTCAAAGGACGCGGAGCTTATCAGGCGCGGCTGTGACTTTTCGGTCATCGAGGGCGCGTTTGAGACACAGGACGTGGAAAAATCCATCCGCCTGACCGTGGGCAGCAGGCAGAGCCAGCGTCCGGGCCGCACCGGCAAATTAAACGGCGCGGACGTTGGGCGCGCGGCGGCGCTGGCGGGGAACTTTCAGGCCGTCGTCTTTGAGCCGGACCTGCTGGGGCTGGTCAAGGGCGGCCCGGACGGACGGCGGCGGTTTATGGATTCCGCACTGTGCCAGGTCTACCGGCCCTACCTTGTGGCGCTGCGGCGGTACATGCGGCTGACGGCCCAGAAGAACGCCCTGCTGAAAAGCTACGATATTACGCCAAACGGCAATATGCTGCTGGACACCTACGACGAGCAGCTGGCCGAGTACGGCGCGCTCATCATGGAGCACCGCTGCAAGTTTCTGGCGGCGGCGGCTCCCATCGCCGCGCAGAATTATAAGGACATCTCCCACGGTGCCGAGGTGCTGGCGCTGAACTACCAGATGTGCACCGCGGCCCCCACCGCCGCGGCGCTGACCGAAAAGATGCGGGCCATGCGCAGTGCCGAGCTGCGCGCCGGGTTCTGCCTGGCCGGGCCGCACCGCGAGGATCTGGAAATTTTGCTGGACGGCCAGCCCGCCCGGGTGTTTGGCAGTCAGGGCCAGCAGCGCAGCTGCGTGCTGGCAATGAAGCTGGCCGAGGCGACAGTGGTCGGTGATTTGTTCGGTGAGCACCCGGTTTTGCTGCTGGACGACGTTTTGAGCGAGCTGGACGACGAGCGCCAGACCTACCTTTTGACCCGCATGGGCGAGCACCAGACGATTGTGACCACCTGCGACACCGCCGCTTTTGCGCGTACCAATGGGAAAATTGTGATGGTGAAGGGCGGAGTGGTCGAAGAAGCGTAGGGGCCGGACAGGTCCGGCCCCTACAGGGAGGTGCAGGATTTGTACTTTCACGCAGGCCAGGACTTTGTCCTGAATACCCGGGATGTGATCGGGGTGTTTGATCTGGACACAGCCGGGGCGTCGCGGCGGACGGAGGAATACTTCCGCCACGCCGAGAGCGAGGGCGCTGTCGTGGACCTCTGCGCCCCCGGCACGCTGCCCAAGAGCTTTCTTGTCACCGATTTCCCCGACGAGACCATTTATATCAGTCAGTTATCGCCCGCCGCGCTGAAAAAAAGAGCGGAGAGGCTGGAATTTTAAGAGTTACAGCTGCTGTTTATCTTGCTTTGTAGGGAGGGGTCTTGACCCCTCCGCAGACAGGCAGCCGCGTAAACACGGAGGGGTCAAGACCCCTCCCTACAGAACATCCGAAAACGGGATGTATAGAGATACCCACCCACAACAGGAGGCTATCATTTCATGGCAGAAGAAATCATCACCGAAACCAACCGCGAGACGGCTACCGACCATGCCTACGGCGGTGCGCAGATCCAGGTCCTGGAGGGTCTGGAGGCTGTGCGCAAGCGCCCCGGCATGTATATTGGCTCCACCGGGCCTTCCGGCCTGCATCATCTGGTCTACGAGATCGTCGATAACGCCATCGACGAGGCGCTGGCCGGATACTGCACCCATATTGAAGTGACCATCAAGCCCGGCAACATCATTGAGGTCTCGGACAACGGACGCGGCATCCCCGTGGACATCCAGCCCAAGCTGGGCATCCCGGCTGTGACCGTCGTCTACACCGTGCTGCACGCCGGCGGCAAGTTCGGCGGCGAGGACTCCGGCTATAAAGTGGCCGGCGGTCTGCACGGCGTCGGCGCGTCCGTCGTCAACGCCCTGTCCGAGTGGCTGACCGTCCGCGTGCGCCGCGACGGGGCCGAGTATGAGCAGAGCTTCAAGCGCGGCAAGCCGGACGGCGACCTGAAAAAAAATCGGCGCGGCGGCTTCTACCGGAACGACAGTCACCTTTAAGCCCGACCCGGAGATGTTCCAGGAAACGACGCTCTATCGCTATGAAACGCTGCTCAAGCGCCTGCGCGAGGAAGCGTTCCTGAACGCCGGTGTCAAGATCACCCTGACCGACGAGCGCCCCGACGCGGACCGCCCCCAGGACGAGCAGTCCGGCGAGATGCGCACCGAGACGATGTGCTACGAGGGCGGCATCCGCTCCTTCGTCAGCTACCTGTGCGAGCGCCGCGACTTAACGCCGCTGCACCCGCAGGTCATGTATATGAAGGGCGAGGGCCAGGGCGCTGTGGCCGAGGTCGCACTGCAATACTACGACAACAGCTACAACGAGCTGCTTTTGAGCTTTGCCAACAACGTCCACACCCCCGAGGGCGGCACCCACGAGGAGGGCTTTAAGCTGGCCCTGACCCGCGTGCTGAACGAATATGGACGTGCCAAGGGCATTTTGAAGGACAAGGACGAGAACCTGTCCGGCCCCGACGCCCGCGAGGGCATCATTGCCGTCGTCAGCGTGAAATTGCAGGAGGCGCAGTTTGAAGGCCAGACGAAGGCAAAGCTGGGCAACACCTTCATCAAGGGCCTGGTCAACAATGTGGTTTACAAGGCGCTGACCGAGTTCTTTGAGGAGAACCCCGCCGTCGCGAAGGCAATTCTGGAAAAAGCGACCCCAGGCCGCCCGCGCCCGCGCCGCCGCCAAGAAGGCCCGCGAGCTGGTGCGCCGCAAGAGCGCGCTGGAATCCAACCGTATGCCCGGCAAGCTGGCCGACTGCCACGAAAAAGACCCCTCCAAGACCGAACTGTTCATCGTGGAGGGCGATTCTGCAGGCGGCTCGGCCAAGATGGGCCGTGACTCCAACATTCAGGCCATCCTGCCTCTGTGGGGCAAGATGCTGAACGTCGAAAAGGCCCGCGCGGACCGCATCTACGGCAACGACAAGCTGATGCCCGTCGTGACTGCGCTGGGCACCGGCATCGGCGACGAGTTTGATATTAGCAAAGTCCGCTACCATAAGATCTTCATCATGGCCGATGCCGATGTGGACGGCTCGCATATCTGCACGCTGATGCTGACCTTCTTCTTCCGCTATATGCGCCCGCTGATCGACCACGGCTATGTCTACGTCGCCCAGCCGCCGCTGTTCAAGCTGCAGAAGGGCCAGACCGTCAAGTACGCCTACAACGACGACGAAATGAAGCTGTTGAGCGCCGAAATGCCCGGCGCGAAGGTCAACCGCTACAAAGGTCTGGGCGAGATGAACCCCGACCAGCTGTGGGAGACCACGATGAACCCCGACAACCGCGTCATCGTGCAGATCAAAATCGAGGATGCCGAGCGTGCGGACGAGGCGTTCAGCATCCTGATGGGCGAGCAGGTCGAGCCGAGACGGCAGTTTATTGAGAAGAACGCAAAGTACGCGAATTTGGATGTGTGACGTTCCATGTGGAACATTGGTAGTCTATGGACAATGTGCTTCCGAAACGAAAATGGATGCGGCTGCGCAACTATGATTATGCCTCTCAAAAGGTTTATTTCATAACGCTGTGTACGCAAAATCGTGAAAGAATCTTATCTGAGATTGTAGGGAGGGGTCTTGACCCCTCCGTGCGCGCGGAAGTTACGCTGATGCCGTATGGGTCAATTGCTGAATATGATTTGCTGGAAATACCAAATCATTTTCCTAATGTGGAAATTTTGAATTATGCCATAATGCCGGATCATCTGCATATCTTATTGGCGCTGGGCTGCCGGGAGGCTGCTGCGGAGGGGTCAAGACCCCTCCCTACAGTGTCAACCATTATAGGGCAATATAAGGCCGGTGTGAGCCGCAAATGTAAGCGTGCAATATGGCAAAAAATATTACCACGACCACATCATCCGCAACCAACCCGATTTTGAAGAAACATGGAAATATATCGACAACAACCCGTTGCAATGGGTGTTGGACGGAAAAGCGTAAAGTTTTTGTAACGTAATAGATAGTTAAGGTGATACAATGGAAGAAAACATCATCATGGTGCCGGGGTCCGGTACGAAGGTCATTGTGCGCGATGTGAAGCAGGAGATCGAGACGGCGTTCCTTGACTACTCGATGTCTGTTATCGTGGCGCGCGCTCTGCCCGATGTGCGCGACGGCCTGAAGCCCGTCCACCGCCGCATCCTGTACACGATGCACGAGCGCGGCAACGACCCGCAGCACCCCTACCGCAAATCTGCCGATACCGTCGGTGCGGTGCTGGGCTCGTACCACCCGCACGGCGACGCCTCGGTCTATGATGCCATGGTGCGTCTGGCGCAGGATTTCAGCCTGCGTTACCCGCTTGTGGACGGCCAGGGCAACTTCGGCTCCGTGGACGGCGACCCCCCGGCTGCTTACCGTTACACCGAGGCCCGCATGTCCAAGATGGCCTGCGAGATGCTGACCGACATTGAAAAAGACACCATCGACTGGGACCCCAACTTTGACGAGACCAAGAAGGAGCCCCACGTCCTGCCCAGCCGTTTCCCGAACCTGCTCGTCAACGGCAGCCAGGGTATTGCCGTCGGTATGGCGACGAACATCCCGCCCCACAACCTGCGCGAGATCGTCAACGGCATGGTCGCCCTGATGGACGACCCCGAAATCGACCTGGCCGGGCTGATGGAGTACGTCAAGGGCCCCGACTTCCCGACGGGCGGCATCATCATGGGCCGCAGCGGCATCCGCGCTGCTTACGCCACAGGCCGCGGCAAAATCACGCTGCGGGGCCGTGCCGAGATCATCGAGAAAAAGAACGGGCGCTACGAGATCCTGATTTCGGAAATCCCCTACATGGTCAACAAGACCCGCCTGATCGAGTCCATCGCTGACCTTGTCAAGGATAAGCGCATCGAGGGCATCAGCGACCTGAACGACGAGTCCTCGAGCCGCACCGGCATGAAGATCGTCATTGAGATCAAGAAGGACGCGAACCCCCAGGTCGTGCTGAACCAGCTCTACCGCTTCACCCAGCTGCAGGACACCGTCGGCGTCATCATGCTGGCGCTGGACGACGGCGTGCCCAAGATCATGAGCCTGAAAACCATGATGGAGCGCTATATTGAGTTCCAGATGCAGGTCATCCGCCGCCGCACCGCGTTTGAGTTGAAGAAGGCAAAGGAGCGCGAGCACATCCTCGAGGGCCTGCACAAGGCCGTTGACATCGTCGATGAGATCATCGCGACGATCCGCGCCTGCAAGGGCGGCTTTGCCGAGGCGCGGCAGGCCGTCATGGACAACTTCGGCTTTGACGAGCTGCAGGCGGACGCCATTGTCAAGCTGCAATTGGGCCGTCTGGCCGGTCTGGAGATCCTCAAAATCGAGCAGGAGTTGGGCGAGCTGCGCGAGGCCATCGCCGATTATGAGGACATTCTGGCCAACGACGAGCACGTCAAGCGCATCGTCAAGACCGACCTGACCGCGCTGGCCGACAAGTACGGCGACGAGCGCCGCACCTCCATCGAGACCGTCTCCGGCGAGGTCGATATTGAGGACCTGATCCCCGAGGAGACCTGCGTCTTTACGCTGACCCACGAGGGCTACATCAAGCGCACGACGCTGGACACCTACCAGGCACAGAACCGCGGCGGACGCGGCGTGCAGGGCATGACCCAGAAGGACGACGACTTCACCGAGGAACCTTTTTGTCGGTTCTACGCATGATTATATGCTGTTTATGACGAACCAGGGCCGCGTCTACCGCCTGAAGGGCTATCAGGTGCCCGAGGGCAGCCGTACGGCCAAGGGCAGCCATATTGTGAACCTGCTGCAGCTGCAGGAGGGCGAGAAGGTCACGCTGATGCTGCAGCAGAAGGCCGGTGTGGACGAGGACAACACCTACGCCACGATGGTGACGAAGCAGGGCCTCATCAAGCGCACGCCGCTGTCCCAGTTCCGCAACATCCGCAAGATGGGCCTGATCGCCATTGCGCTGAACGAGGGCGACAGTCTGGTGTGGAGCCACCTGACCAAGGGTGACGACGAGATCATTGTTGCCACCCACGACGGTGCGGCCATCCGCTTTACCGAGGACGGCGCCCGCTCGATGGGCCGTACCGGCCACGGCGTCCGCGTCATCAAGCTGCGCGAGGGCGACTATGTCGTCGGTGCAGGCGTCTGCCGCCCGGGTGCGAACGTGCTGACCATCAGCGAGGAGGGCAAGGGCCGCCGCAGCCGCATTGACGACTACCGCATCACGAAGCGCGGCGGCTTGGGCATCCGCAACTACTCCAACGGCAACGTGGCGGGCATCAAGATCGTGGATGACACTGACGATCTGATCCTCATCAGCCAGAACGGCATTCTGATCAGAATCCATGCGGCGGACATCAACGTCCAGAGCCGCTACGGCAGCGGTGTCCGCGTCATGCGCCTGGTCGAGGACGACAAGGTGGCCGTGGTCGCCCGCGTGGACCGCGACAACGACGTCGAGACCGCAAAAATCGAGGATACCGGCGAGACCGACCCGACCCCCGAGGAGCTGGCGGCCATTGAGGCGGAAGAGCTGGCGCAGGAGGCCGCGGAGGACGCAGCCCCCGAGAACGACACCGAAGAATAAACCAATACAGGGGAGAGGCCGCGGGTCGGCCTCTCCCTTTTTGGTGGATTTGTAGGGAGCGGTCTTGACCGCTCCGGAAAGTTTGCCATGCCTTTCACGGGCACGGAGGGGTCAAGACCCCTCCCTACAAGCATTTGAAATTTTTTCGCCGAAGCCTTTTTTATAAAAAAGGCTGGAAAAACACCGCGTATTCATGGTATTCTAAAGTATTCCCATCACAAAAAAGGAGCGCTCCACATGGAACATCTGCACACAACGATCTGCGCACTGGCGACGCCACCGGGCGAGGGCGGCATTGCCACCGTCCGCGTGTCCGGGCCGGACGCCTACGGCATCGTCGGCAAAATCTTTGCGCCGGTGCGGCAGGGGAAAAGAGTGGCCGACGCGAAGGGCTACACCGCCATGCTGGGCCACTACCTGCTGCACGGGGCCGAGATGGACGAGTGCGTGGCGCTGGTTTTTCCGCGCACCGCACTCCTACACCGGCGAGGACGTTATTGAGCTGTCCGTCCACGGCGGCACGGCCATGGCGGACGGTTTGTTAGAAGCGCTCATCACCGCGGGCTGCGCGCCTGCCGGACCGGGGGAGTTCACCCGCCGCGCACTGGAAAACGGGCGGATGTCGCTGACGCAGGCCGAGGCCGTGATGGAGGTCATTGCGGCGAACGGGCGGCAGGGGGCTGCGCTGGCAAAATCCGCGCTGGATGGGCGGCTGGCAAAGCGCATCGGTAAGATACAGACCGCGCTGCAAACGCTGAACGCCCACCTGACCGCCTGGGTCGATTACCCCGAGGAGGACGTGCCCGAGCTGTCCGACGCGGCGTTTGTCGGGACGCTGACCGAGCAAAAGGCCGCGCTGGACGCGCTGATCTCCGGCTACAGCGCGGGCGCGGTGCTGCGCCATGGCGTGGACTGTGTGCTGCTGGGACGGCCCAACGTGGGCAAAAGCACGCTGTTGAACCTGCTGGCCGGGTTTGACCGTGCCATTGTCACGCCCGTGGCCGGTACGACCCGCGATATTGTGGAGCAGGCCGTGCAGCTGGGCAACGTGCGGCTGAACCTGTTTGACACCGCCGGTGTGCGGGAGGTGGGCGCGGACGGCGACGCCATCGAGGCCGAGGGCATCCGCCGCAGCTGGCGCAAGCTCGACGAGGCCGGGCTTGTGCTGGCCGTGTTCGACGCCGCACAGCCGTTGTCTGATGATGATTTGGAGCTGGCCCGCAGATGCCAGGGTCGCCCGGCCATCGCGGTTTTGAATAAGCAGGACCTGGCGGGGGAGACGGATGTTCCACGTGGAACATTGGAGCCGTATTTTAAGAAGATCGTCCCGATGTGTGCGCGGGATGCCGTCGGCTTGCAGGCCCTGACGGATGCGGTTGCGGATTTGTTAGGCACAGCGCAGCTGGACCCGGAGGCTGCGCAGCTATGCAGTGCCCGCCAATTGGCCGCTGCGACCCGCGCGAGAGATGCGCTGGCGGAAGCGATTGCGGCGCGGCAGAACGGCTTTGGGCTGGACGCCGCCGCGGTGTGTTTGACGGACGCCTTGCAGGCGCTGTTTGATTTGACAGGAGAAAACGCCAGCGACGCAACGATAGAGGAAGTTTTTGAGACGTTCTGCGTGGGCAAGTAAGTAAAAAATGACGGACACCTTCTCCCCTTGGGGAGAAGGTGTCCGCGGCCCCGCCCGCGGACGGATGAGGGGAGAGCCTGCAGGAGTTGCCCATTAAAGGGAGACCACGCAAACTCCGCCCTCATCAGCCGCCTGCGGGCGGCAGCTTCAGTCTACGCGCTAAGAGCCGCCTTCGGCGGTTGCGCTCCGACACGCGCCTGCGGGCGCAGCCCCTCGGGGGAAGCCTTTAAGGAGACAGCCATGAAAGGGATTAAAACCCATGACCCACTGCGCACTAATGCACAAAAACTGCGCAGAAAAATGACCCCGCAGGAGAGACGCTTGTGGTACGACTTTCTGAAAAACCTGCCGCAGACCGTTTACCGCCAGAAAATAATTGGCAATTTTATAGTTGATTTCTATATTTCATCGTGTAAACTGGTAATAGAGCTGGACGGCGCACAGCACACCGAACCGCAGGCCGTTGAGTACGATGCACAGCGCACCGCCTACCTGCAAGGCATCGGCTGCCGGGTGCTGCGCTACGCCAACAATGCAGTGGACGCAAATTTCGCGGGTGTCTGTGAGGACATCCTGCACAATATAGGGTAAGAGGGAACGTATATGGACAAACTGGGAACCTACGACGTCATCGTCATTGGTGCGGGGCATGCGGGAATCGAGGCGGCGCATGCGGCGGCACGGCTGGGGGCAAGGACCGCGGTGTTTACGCTGTCGCTGGATTTCATCGGCAATATGCCGTGCAACCCGTCCATCGGCGGCACAGCCAAGGGGCATCTTGTGCGGGAGGTCGATGCGCTCGGCGGGCTGATGGGTCTGGCCGCAGACGCCACCTACCTGCAAAGCCGGATGCTCAACCGCGGCAAAGGCCCCGCCGTACACAGTCTGCGCGTGCAGACAGACCGCAAGCGCTACCACATGTGGATGAAGCACGCGCTGGAGCAAACCGCCAACCTCGACATCCACCAGGGCGAGATCGTCGGCGTGGACGTGCAGGACGGCAAGGTCTGCGGCGTGTTCACGAATCTGCACGGCTACTACGCCTGCAAGGCCGTCGTCATTGCCACCGGCACCAACCTGGGCGGGCGCATTTTTGTGGGCGACGCCCACTATGACAGCGGCCCCGACGGCACCCATGCCGCCACCGCGCTGACCCGGTGCCTTGTGGAGAACGGCTTCACGCTGCGCCGCTTCAAGACCGGCACGCCTGCCCGCGTCCACCGCCGCAGCATCGACTTCTCGAAGCTCGAATGCCAGCCCGGCGACCCCGACGCCGAGCTGCAGCCGTTCAGCTTTATGACCCGCGTGCCGATGCACAACAAGGTCAACTGCTACATCGCCTACACGAACCCCGCGACCCATAAGGTCATTCTCGACAACCTGCACCGCTCGCCGCTCTACGGCGGCGACATTCAGGGCGTCGGCCCGCGGTACTGCCCGTCCATTGAGGATAAGGTCGTCCGCTTTAAAGAGAAGGAGCGCCACCCGGTCTTTGTGGAGCCCTGCGGCGAGGACACCGAGGAAATGTACCTGCAGGGTCTCTCGTCCAGCCTGCCCGAGGCCGTGCAGAACGAGATGTACCGCACGATTGCCGGGTTTGAGCATCTCGAAATCATGCGCCCGGCCTACGCCATCGAGTATGACTGCGTGGACCCCACGACGCTCAAGCCCACGCTGGAAAGCAAGGTCGTGGGCGGCATCTACGGCGCGGGGCAGTTCAACGGAACGTCCGGCTATGAGGAGGCCGCTGCGCAGGGCTTGCTGGCGGGTCTGAACGCCGCCCGCCACGCGCTGGGCAGGGAAGAGCTTGTGCTGGCGCGGCACACAAGCTACCTCGGCACGCTGGTGGACGACCTTGTCACGAAGGGTGTCATGGACCCCTACCGTATGATGACGAGCCGCAGCGAGTACCGCCTGAGCCTGCGCCAGGACAACGCCGACGAGCGGCTGACCCCGATTGGCCGCGAGTACGGGCTGGTGGACGATGACCGCTGGGCACTGTTCTGCCGTGACCGCGAGGTCAAGCAGGCCGAGCTGCACCGGCTGGAGACGACGAGCATCAAATTGGCCGACCTGCGCGCCGCCGCCCCCGAGGGCGCGGAGCTGGGCGAGATCGGCGGTTCGGCCATCGAGCTGATGCGGCGGCCCTACATCAGCTATGATCTGATCGCGAAGGTCATTGGCCGCGGCGAGGGCGTGACCCCCGCCATGGCGCAGCGCATCGAGACGGAGATCCGCTACGCCGGGTACATTGCGCGGGAGGAGCGGATCATACGGGATATTCAGCGGCACGAGAATGTGAAGATCCCCGACGACTTTGACTATGCGCCGATTGAGACGATGACGCTGGAATCCCGCGAGAAGCTGACGAAGATAAGGCCGCGCACGCTGGCGCAGGCCAGGCGGATACCGGGTGTATCGCCGAGCGACCTGGCGCAGTTGAGTATTGTGCTGCTGAAACTGAAATAAACAGGATGCCTTCTCCCGCGAGGGAGAAGGTGCCCGAGGCCCCGCCCGAGGGCGGATGAGGGCCGAGTATATCAATTTCACCCGCAACCGGGCAGCCACATACAGTCTGCCCTCATCAGCCGCCTGCGGGCGGCAGCTTCCCCCGAGGGGGAAGCCAAGGAGACGCTATGATTGATAAAAACAGATTACAAGCTAAATGTTCCATGTGGAACATCCCCTTGACCGGCGCACAGCTGGACCTGCTGGACAGGTACGCCGAGCTGCTGGTCAGCTATAACGAAAAGGTCAACCTGACCGCCATCACCAGCCCCGAGGGCATCGAGGACCGCCACTTTGCGGACAGCCTGCTGTTTGCGGCGCAGCCCGAGGTCAGCGGTAGGCTGGTGGACGTCGGCACCGGCGCGGGGTTCCCGGGCATTGTGGCAAAAATCTACAAGCCTGACCTGGAGCTGACGCTGATGGAGCCGACCGGCAAGCGCGTGGACTTTTTACGCTATGCCTGTGCCGAGCTGGGTCTGACCGGTGTCGAGTTTGCGAAGGAACGCGCCGAGGAGGCCGCCCGCAAGATCTGGCGCGAGCAGTTCGACGTGGCCAGTGCCCGCGCGGTGGCAGCACTGCCTGTGCTGTGCGAATACTGCCTGCCGCTGGTCAAAGTCGGCGGGCGGTTCATCGCGATGAAGGGCCCCGAGGCAGACGCAGAAGCAAAAGCCGCCGCCAACGCGCTGAAAAAGCTGGGCGGCCAATATGAGGAAACGCGCGCCTTCACACTGCCGGACGGCAGTGCCCGCGGGCTGGTGTTCTGCAAAAAAATATCGCAGACTCCGACGGTTTACCCCCGAAACGGCGGAAAAATTGCAAAGAAGCCGTTGTAACAGCGCAAAAAATTGAACATAAGGGCGAACGATTTTTCTTCCCCGAAACTGCGGTTTATGCTATGCTTTTTGTAGAAAAGCATAGCATTTTTTACGCCACAGGGGAGGAACCGAAATTGCCTAGAAATGATATACAAAAGCAGGGGCGCATTCTGATGCTGCCTGTGGACTGCATCGAGCCGTCGCCCTACCAGGCGCGCACCGCCTTCGATGAGCCGGAGATCGCCGCGCTGGCCGTCAGCATTTTGCAGAACGGCCTTTTGCAGCCCATCAGCGTGCGGCGGGTCGGGCTGCACAAATACCAGCTTGTGGCGGGGGAAGCGCCGCCTGCGCGCCTGCCGTCTGGCCAAGCTGGACAAGGTGCCGGCGATACTGGCCGACTACGACGACAGCGAATCCGCCGCGCTGGGGCTTTTGGAAAAATTTGCAGCGCAGCCAGCTGGACCCGTTCGACACGGCGCGGGGCATTAAAGAGGTCATCCGGCTGTGGGGCTGCACCCAGGCCGAGGCTGCGCGGCGGCTGGGGTTGAGCCAGCCGGCCCTTGCCAACAAGCTGCGCCTGCTGACCCTGACGCCGGAACAGCAGCAGCTTTGCACGGCCAGCCATCTGAGCGAGCGCCACGCCCGCGCCGCCCTGCGCCTGCCCGAGGGACGCCGCACCGCCGCGCTGGAAAAGATGGCGAGGGACAAGATGAGCGTGCGCCAGGCGGACCGCCTTGTGGACCAGATGCTGGCCGCCCCCAACGGGCCCAGCCCTGCCGCCGCACGATCCCCATGGTGCGGGATGTGCGGTTCTTTGTAAATACATTGCAGCACGCGGTGGATTTGATGACCCAGAAGGGGATCGCCGCCACGACCCGGTGCGATAAGCATGATGGGTGTCTGGAGTACATTGTGAGGATCCCGGTCAGCAGCGACGGTACGGCGGGAAAAATGGAGAACGGCGCAAAGGAGGAAGAAGGGGAGTTTGAGGTGAAGGTGTGAGGGGAAGGCGTTTCTGCGGCGCTGCCGCGCCGGGATGGCTGCGTTGGTGTACGCTTTTGACTGCCGCGCGGTAGGGGCCGGGCATGCCCAGCCCGCGGGTTTCCCATAAGCGCCCGTTTGCCGTACACTGCCGGGCCGCATATATGCGGCCCCTACACCTCAGCAATATTTTACCATGCAGCAACGGCACACGACCCCCGGAACGGTCAAGACCGTTCCCTACAAAGCACCCGTGAACCCCATCTGTAGGGAGGGGTCTTGACCCCTCCGCTGACGCTTGCCCGATACCGGGCATTCACGGGCAGCCGCCCGCAACCCCCCGCGGGGCGTCGGGGACGCCGCCCCCTGCAACGACCTACGAGCTCTCCCACCATCGTTCACGCCCGCGCTGTTTGCGGCATGGCATACCCCCGGCAGATGTTCCACGTGGAACATCTGCCGGACCTTTTTTGTTGGAAAAAACCCCGTTTTTTATCCCTTCTGTTTGTGTTATAATAGATACAAGCGGCCCCAAAGCCGCCAAAAAACGCAAAAACAGGGGAGGTACGGCGTGGCAAAAGTCATCGCAATAGCAAACCAGAAGGGCGGCGTTGGCAAAACTACCACCGCCGTCAACCTGAGCGCCTGTGTGGCGGCACTTGGCAAAAAAGGTTCTCATCGTCGATCTGGACCCGCAGGGCAACACCACATCGGCGTATGGCATCTCCAAAAAACAAGGTGGAGGCCGACACCTACACCTGCCTGATCGACGATGATGACGTCCGCGAGGCCATCATCAAGAGCGAGTACAACGCCGATGTGCTGCCGTCCAACACCCAGCTGGCGGGCGCGCCCATCGAGCTTGTGTCGGTGCCGCGGCGGGAAATGCGCCTGCGCACCGTGCTGGCCCCCGTCGTGCCGCTGTACGACTACATCTTCATCGACTGTGCGCCGTCGCTCGACCTTTTGACCGTCAACGCGCTCTGCGCGGCGGACACCGTCATCATCCCGATGCAGTGCGAGTTCTTCGCGCTCGAGGGCCTGAGTGAGCTGATGGCGACCCTGAAAACCGTGCGCAAAAAGTACAACCGCTACTTAGACATCGAGGGCGTGCTGTTCACGATGTACTCCGGGCGGCTCAACCTGACGATGCAGGTCGTCGCGCAGGTCAAAAAGTACTTTGGCGACAAGGTCTACCGCGCCGTCATTCCGCGCACCGTGCGCCTGAGCGAGGCCCCGAGCTTCGGTATGCCGATCAACTTCTATGAGCCGAACGGCAGGGGCAGCGAGGCGTACATGGAATTGGCGCGGGAATTTTTGGCAAACAACGAACGATAAGGAGGGACGCCGATGGCCAAAAAGAAGATGGGCGGGCTTGGCAAGGGGCTGGACAGCCTGTTTGCCGACCTGTCCGACGATACCGGCAGCGAAGCGTCCAACTCAACGCTGCCGCTGCGGGAAATCGAGCCTGACCCCGAGCAGCCCCGCAAGCGGTTTGACGACGACGCGCTGAACCAGCTGGCCGACAGCATCACCGAAAACGGGCTTTTGCAGCCCATTGCGGTGCGGCCCAAAAAGGTCGGCCCGGGGTACATCATCATTGCGGGCGAGCGCCGCTGGCGTGCCGCACGCCTGGCCGGGCTGGACGAGGTGCCGGTCATCATCAAGGATGTGACCGACGAGCAGGCCGCCGCGCTGGCGCTGATTGAAAACCTGCAGCGCGAGGACCTCGACCCCATCGAGGTCGCCGAGGGCTGCCGGCAGCTGATCGACAAGTACGGCTTAACGCAGGAATCTGCCGCGAAAAAGCTGGGCAAGAGCCGCAGCGCCGTGACCAACAGCCTGCGCCTGCTGGCCCTGCCCGAGGATGTGCGCCGTATGGTCAGCGGGGGCAAGCTGAGCTTTGGCCACGCCAAGGTCCTGCTGGGGCTGCCCAATGAGGATCTGATGCGGCAGGCTGCGGCGGAGTCGCGGCGCAGAATCTGAACGTGCGCCAGACCGAGGCCCTGTGCAAAAAGCTGACGAAGCCCGCCAAGCCGCCCAAGGCGAAGGATGATAACTTCACCCGCCCGAAGCGCGCCGTGGAGGTGGAGGCGGCCTTGAAAGAGGTCACCGGCAGCGAGGTCCATGTTGACTACAAGGACGGCAAGGGCTCGCTGAAAATCGACTTTTACAGCGATGATATGCTGCAAAAGTTCGTGAGCCTGCTGGGAATGTATGACCCGGAAGGGTGAGCAGCCCCTCAGGGGAAGCCTGAAAAATAATCTATTATTGAAATTTTAATAGAGGAGTACCACTATGTTAGACATTCGTTTTGTCCGTGAAAATCCGGACGCCGTCAAGGAAACATCAGAAAAGTTCCAAGGACGCCAAGCTGCCCCTCGTCGATGAGGTCATCGCGCTTGACGCCGAGTACCGCGCCGCCATCGGTGAGGCCAGCGACCTGCGCGCAAACCGCAACAAGCTGTCCAAGCAGATCGGCGCACTGATGGGCCAGGCCAAGAAAGACCCCTCCAAGGCTGCCGAGGCCGAGGAAATCAAGAAGCAGGTCACGGCCCAGGCTGACCGCCTGAAGGAGCTGGAGGCCAAGGAGACCGAGCTGCAGGCCAAGATCCAGGAGATCATGTACACCATCCCCCAGATGATCGACCCCAGCGTGCCCATCGGCCCCGACGACAGCCATAACGTCGAGGTCCAGCGCTTCGGCGAGCCCGTTGTGCCCGACTACCCGATCCCGTACCACGTGGACATCATGGAGAGCTTCGACGGCATCGACCTTGACGCCGCAGGCCGCGTCTCCGGCAACGGCTTCTACTACCTGCTGGGCGACATTGCCCGCCTGCACGAGGCTGTGCTGGCCTACGCCCGCGATTTTATGATCGACAAGGGCTTTACCTACGTCATGCCCCCCGTTCATGATGCACGGCGACGTGGTCAAGGGCGTTATGTCTTTCCCTGAAATGGACGCTATGATGTACAAAATCGAGGGTGAGGACCTGTACCTGATCGGCACGTCCGAGCACACGATGATTGGCCGCTTCATCGACCAGACGCTGGACGGTGCCAAGTGCCCCTGACCCTGACCAGCTACAGCCCTGCTTCCGCAAGGAGAAGGGCGCCCACGGCATCGAGGAGCGCGGCATCTACCGCATCCATCAGTTCGAGAAGCAGGAGATGATCGTCGTCTGCAAGCCCGAGGACAGCATGGACTGGTACGACAAGCTGTGGAAGAACTCCGTCGAGCTGTTCCGCTCCATGGAGATCCCCGTCCGCCAGCTGGAGTGCTGCTCCGGCGATCTGGCCGATCTGAAGGTCAAGAGCTGCGACATCGAGGCGTGGAG
>ENA-OQBL01000154-OQBL01000154.1-human-gut-metagenome-genome-assembly--contig:-NODE-154-length-39987-cov-5.462343_pt1 | contig 39987 bp, 44 predicted proteins | sample MGYA00242747_ERZ504553 | MGnify/ENA primary metagenome ERZ504553 (study PRJEB26092, sample SAMD00036240) | human gut metagenome | host: Homo sapiens | study: EMG produced TPA metagenomics assembly of...
ACTATCTCCAATCTCCAGCGACGCTCTCACTACCGCATCTCCCTTGGCGCAGACGCCGCCGGAGAAGCGGTTCCCTCCTACATAGATTTGTTTTAGGGCTGCGGCCGGCTGCCTGGGTGAGACCTGCGTATGCGCCCTTCTGCTGGGCGGCGTCTATTTGGTGGCCCGCCGGGTCATCAAGCCGGTGATTCCCCTGTGCTTATCGGCACCGTGTTCGTCTTTACCTGGATTCTGGGAGAAGATCCTGTGTTTCAGATCCTTTCCGGCGGACTCATGCTGGGCGCCATTTTCATGGCTACCGACTATACCACCTCCCCCTTGAGCACCAAGGGAAGAATTGTGTTTGGAATCGGCTGCGGCATTATTACCGTGCTGATCCGGGTTTTCGGCGCGCTGCCGGAGGGCGTTTCGTTCTCGATTATCCTGATGAACATATTGGTTCCCCATATTGAAAACCTGACCCGGCCGAAGCCGTTTGGAGAGGAGGGAAAGCGCCGTGGCAAAGCTAAATCCTAAGGCGGTTTTAAAGCCCGCCGTTTCCCTGTTTCTAATCTGCCTGATCGTCACCGCCCTGCTGGCCGGGGGTCAACATGCTCACCGCAGACCGGATCGCCGCGCTGGCTGTCCAGACCGCCGAGGATTCCCAAAAGGTAGTCCTGCCCAACGCCGCCAGCTTCGAAGAAGTGGACGAGGACACGGTAAAGGGTCTGGATGGCTCCGGACAATTAGCGGGCTATGTCATCACTACAGAGGCGAAGGGCTACGGCGGCACCATTGAGGTTATGACCGGCATCACCGCCGACGGCAGTGTTTCCGGCGTGGTGCTTCTTTCTCAGAATGAAAACCCCCGGCCTCGGCGCCAACGCCACTAAGGAAAGCTTTACGGGACAATACCAGCAGGCAGTTCCGGAGAGCGGCTTTGAGGTCATTAAATCCGGCGGCGCCGCCGACGGCCAGATTCAGGCTATGACCGGCGCCACCATTACCAGCCAGGCCGTCACCGACGCGGTCAACCTGGCGGTGGAAAAAGTATCAAACGCTTGAGAAAGGGGGCAAATTAAAATGGCGAAAATGAACTTAGTCCGTGAATTTACCAAGGGCATCATCAAGGAAAACCCCGTGCTGCGCTTGGTGCTGGGCTGCTGCGCCACCCTGGCGGTGACCACCGCCGCCTCCAACGCCATCGGCATGGGGGCCGCCACCACCTTTGTGCTGGTGTGCTCCAACGGGGTGATCTCCCTGCTGCGGAAGGTCATCCCGGACAAGGTGCGCATCCCGGGCGTTCATCACCATCGTGGCGGGGTTCGTCACCATCGTACAGCTGTTCATCCAGGCCTTCTCCCCCGCCCTGGACGACGCCCTGGGGGTGCTTCCTGCCCCTGATCGTGGTCAACTGCATCATCCTGGGCCGCGCTGAGATGTTCGCCTCCAAGAACGGCATCCTGGATTCCGCTCTGGACGGCATCGGCATGGGCATCGGCTACACCCTGACCGTCGTGCTGATGGCTACCATCCGTGAGATCCTGGGCAGCGGCACCTGGCTGGGCTTCAAGATCCTGCCGGACAGCGTTGCCAAGATCGGCATCATGACCCAGGCTCCCGGCGCATTCTTCTGCTTCGGCCTGCTGATGGCCGGCTGTGTGTGGCTGGAAGGCAAGCTGGACGCCCGCATCGAGCGCAAGAGCTGCTGTGACATTGACAACCTGAAGAAGGAGGCGGAATAAGATGCTTGTCAAACTCGCTGCTATCTTCTTCAGCATGATCCTTGTCAACAACTACGTGCTGGTGAAGTTCTATGGTATCTGCCCGTTCCTGGGTGTTTCCAAAAAGCTGGACTCCTCCGTTGGTATGTCCGGCGCTGTCATCTTCGTCATGTTCATGGCAACGGCCGTTACCTTCCCCATCCAGATCTTCGTTCTGGATCCGGCTAAGCTGGGCTATCTGCAGACCATCGTGTTCATTCTGGTCATCGCTGTGCTGGTGCAGTTCATCGAGATCTTCCTCAAGAAGTATGTCGTGGCCCTGTACAACTCGCTGGGCGTTTATCTGCCCCTGATCACCACCAACTGCTGCGTGCTGGCCGTGACCATCCTGGTCGTGGACGACTACGGTGCAGATGTGGCAGCTCTGGGCTTTGGCGCTGCCTACATTGAGGCTCTGGTCTGCTCCATCGGCGCAGGCGTTGGCTTCATGCTGGCCATGGTCATGTTCAGCGGCGTGCGCAAGCGCGTGGAAGCCTGCGATCCCCCGGCACCCTTCAAGGGCCTGCCCATCACCCTGATCGCAGCAGCAATCACCAGCCTGTCCTTCATGGGCTTCGGCGGCATCGTCGAAAACCTGTTCAATGTCACGCTGTAAGGGAGGAACAGGATTATGAATATTGTATCTGCTGTTATCCTGTGTACCATCGTGGGCGCAGTCGGCGCGATCGTTCTGGTCGCAGCGTCCAAGTTCATGGCGGTGGAGGAAGACCCCCGCATTGAAGAAGTTACCAACTGCCTTGCCGGTGCAAACTGCGGCGGCTGCGGCTACGCAGGCTGTGCGGACTACGCAAAGGCTGTGGTCATGGACGGCGTGCCCTGCGACAAGTGCGCACCCGGCGGCCCCAAGGCTGCCGCTGCCATTGCCAAGATCATGGGCGGCACGGCCAGCGCTGTGGAAAAGAAGGCGGTTGTCCAGTGTCAGGGCAATTCCGAGCACTGCAAGCCTGCTTATGATTACAAGGGCATCCAGACCTGTGCAGCCGCTGCTGCACTGTACGGCGGCCCCAAGACCTGCTCCTTTGCCTGTGTTGGTCTGGGCGACTGCACCAAGGTGTGTAAGTTCGATGCCATCCACATTGTGGACGGTGTTGCCAAGGTGGACAAGGACAAGTGCACCGGCTGCGGTGCCTGCGCAAACATCTGCCCCAAGCAGGTCATCATGATTGACGTGGGCGGCCCGCGCAAGCCGGTGGTCATGTGCTCCAACAAGGACAAGGGTCCTGTGGCCATGAAGGCCTGCACCACCTCCTGCATTGCCTGCGGTATGTGCGAGCGCACCTGTAAGTTCGACGCTATCCACGTGGTGGACGGCGTGGCCCGCATCGACTATGACAAGTGCAAGGGCTGCGGCATGTGTGCCCAGAAGTGCCCCAAGCACATCATCCTCTTCCCGCTGAAGGATGACCCCAATCCCCCGAAGCCCGTGGTGAAGCCCGCCGCTCCCGCTGCTGCCCCCGCAGCAAAGCCGGAAGCCAAGGCTGAGGCAAAGCCCGAGACCAAGGCAGAGTAAACTGTAAAAACCAAAGCCCGCCGTGCAGCGATGCCCGGCGGGCTTTTTGCAACTTTTGTAAGAAAATCCGGTTGCAATGATGCGGAATTATGGTTAAATAGAAGGAGGATATTTTCACAGAAAGAGGACGATTATGGAACAACAGTCTGCACGCCTGCGGAATACAGGCTTTCTTACTTTCTTCTTCAGTGGCATCTGTGCCATCAGTGCGGGCGTGGTGGTCAGCCTGCTGCAGGAGCGCTACGGCTTTGCCTACGGCATGACCGGCACCCTGCTCTCACTTATGAGTGTGGGTAATCTGCTGGCAGGCCTGCTCATTGGTATGCTGCCCAGTGTACTGGGCATGAAACGCAGCGTGCTGCTGCTGACCATCGGCTACGCGGTGGGCTACAGCCTGATGGGCCTGACGGGTGCCGTGGCGGTGCTGGCGCTGGCGTTTTTTCTGGTGGGCATTGCCAAGGGCAGCGTCATGAACACCTGCACCATTCTGGTCAGCGATAACTCGGCCAACCGCACCCGGGGCATGAACCTGATGCACAGCTGCTACGCCTGCGGTGCACTGCTGTGCCCCTTCCTCATTGCAGCGGCGGCAAGGGTGAGCACCGCACTGGCAGTGTTCCTGCTGGCGGTGCTGGGCCTGATGCTCTGGCTGGTGTATGGATTTACTCCGCTGGGCGGCGGGAGTCAGAAAACAGCCCGGACGAAAGAGGTCATCGACTGGAGCTTTCTGCACGCGCCGCGCTTCTGGCTGCTGACCGGCCTTCTGTTCTGCCAGAACGCGGCGGAGCAGAGCGTTACCGGCTGGATGGTGACCTATTTTAAGGGCAGCGGCATCATTGCCGGTTCGCTGGCGGCCTACACCGTCACGGTGATGTGGGGTGCCACGCTGGTGGCACGCCTGCTCATTGCGTTCGTGTTCCCGTTCAAGAACCCGCGCAAGGCCATGGTGGGCATGAGCGTGCTGTGTACGATCTTTTATGTGCTGCTGGTCATGGCCCACACACAGGGCATGGCCATCGTGCTGCTGTTTGCCTTTGCGTTCTCCATGGCGGGCCTGAACCCCACCGCTGTGGCCAGCGCGGGCCGCATGACCAGCGTGACCAGCATGGGCATCATGCTGCCGGTGGCATCCAGCGGTGCCATCCTCATGCCGTGGATCATTGGCATCGTAGCCGAAAAGGCTGGCCTTGCCGCCGGTATGGCTTCCAACATCGTGCCCTGCGTGGGCCTGATCGTGTTCACCCTGCTGGTGGCTAGATTGCCGGAGGAATAAACCCTCTCAGGCGCTATCGCGCCAGCTCCCCCGAAGGTGGGAGCTTTATGCGCTAAAACCGTTTGGTATTCTCTTTTTAGTAAAGAAAATAACCGTTGGGAAGTAGAAAAAGCTCCCCTCTCGGGGGAGCTGGCATTGCACAGCAATGACTGAGAGGGTTATTTCTCAATGCCTCTTGCCTTCGCGCTGAACTCGCATCCGCAGTAATCCTGCCGGTACAGGCCGTATTCCTCCGAAAGCTGCAGGCTGCGCAGATAGCCGTTGTGCTTTTTGAAGTCCGAAGGCAGATGCTTTACGCCGAACTCGGCTTCCAGCTCCTGCCCGATGGCATTGATGCGCTTGGCATCTTTATGCGGGCTGATGGACAGTGTGGTGGTGAACCAGTCGAAGCCGTTCTCACTGGCGTATTGCGCCGCCCGGCGCATCCGCAGCCGGTAGCAGATCGTGCACCGGCTGCCCCGCTCCGGCTCGTTTTCAAGGCCGGTGACAGCAGAGTAGAACTCCTGCGGGTCGTAGTGGTCCTCCACCACGGTCACGCCCAGAGGATGGGCTGCTGCCACGAACTTCTTCAGCTCTTCGCCGCGGCGGTAGTATTCCTCTGCAGGCCATGTGTTGGGGTTATAGTAAAGCACTGTGATCTCAAAATACTGGCACAGCTGTTCCAGCACTGCGCTGGAGCAGGGGCCGCAGCAGGCGTGGAGCAAAAGGCGCGGCCGGGTGCCGTCCAGCGTTTTGAGCACGGCATCCATCTGCTGTGCAAAATTCAATTGAGTTGCCATTTTTATCATCCTTTGCTATACTGATTGAGAAAATTCCTTAAAAAGCTCGCCCTTTCGGGGGAGCTGGCATTGCACAGCAATGACTGAGAGGGTTTACTTTCTTATTATAACATATTCCGCTTGAAAATACAGGAGGCACCATGACACAGGAAAAGATTGCCCGCATCAACGAGCTGGCAAAAAAGAGCAAGACCACCGGCCTGACCGAGGCCGAAAAGGCAGAGCAGCAGGCCCTGCGCCGCGAGTACATCGATGATATGAAGGCCAGCCTGCGCGCACAGCTGGCCAACACCTCCATTCAGGAGCCGGACGGCACCATCCACAAGGTGACTCGCCGTGCCGACCTTGAGAACCCCCGCAGCTGAACGCACAATTTTGCGCACACTTTTTTGGAGGAAAACGCAGCCCAAAGCTGTGTTTTCCTCTTTTTTTGCACGGCGATCTGTGCTATACTATACTTGCATTGGTATGTGCTTTGTGTATGCCTGCTGATGTGGTTTCCCAAGGTGGCGTATCCCGGGCAAGGTGCACGGAAAAGGCTGTCTTTTGAAAAAATGATAAAGAGGTCATTTATTATGCTTACTGCAATTACGGGTATCAACTGGGGCGATGAAGGCAAGGGCCGCATGGTCGACCTCATCAGCCAGGAGTATGACATCGTTGCACGTTATCAGGGCGGCAACAACGCCGGTCACACGGTCAAGAACGAGCGCGGCAAGTTCGTGCTGAATCTGCTGCCCTCCGGCATCCTGCGTCCGAACGTGGTCTGCGTTATGGGCAACGGCATGGTCATCGACCCGCATCATCTGGACGGCGAGATCAACAAGCTGCGGGAGCAGGGCGTTGAGATCAGCCCGGCAAACCTGAAGATCTCCGACCGTGCAACCATCACCATGCCCTACCATGTGGAGCAGGACGGTCTGGAAGAAGCACGTCTGTCCAAGACCGGCGCACAGTTCGGCTCCACCAAGCGCGGCATTGCCTACGCTTACGGCGACAAGTACATGAAGAAGACCCTGCGCATGGGCGATCTGCTGCATCTGGACGACGCTGTGAAGAAGCGCCTGGTCACCATGGTAGATTCCAAGAATCTGGTCATGGAGGGCAGCTACAACGCAGCTCCCATCAGCGTGGATGAGATGTGGGCATGGCTCGAAAAGTATGCCGCCATCTTCAAGGATTACATCTGCGATGTGGGCCAGTATCTGGCCGATGCAGACGCTGCAGGCAAGAAGGTCCTGTTCGAGGCTCAGCTGGGCGCTCTGCGCGACATCGATTTCGGCATTTACCCCTATACCACCTCTTCCAACGTCATCGGTGCTTATGCTCCCATCGGCGCAGGCATCCCGGGCCACAAGCTGCACAACTCCATCGGCGTGATGAAGGCTTACTCCTCCTGCGTGGGTGACGGCCCCTTCGCTGCCGAGCTGGCTATGACCGAAGAGGAAAAGCACGACCTGCGTGAGGCTGGCCACGAGTACGGTGCAGCCACCGGCCGTCCCCGCCGCGTTGGCCCCATCGATCTGGTGGCAAGCCGCTACGGCGTGTTCTGCCAGGGCTGCGATGAAGTTGCTCTGACCCTGCTGGACGTGCTGGACTACATGGAAAAGATCCCCATGGTCACTGCCTACAAGCTGACCGATGGCAGCACCACCACCCGCTTCCCCATGGGCGAAGCTCTGGACACCGCACAGCCCGTGGTGGAGTACCTGCCCGGCTGGCACTGTGATATCACCGCAGCCCGCAAGTGGGAAGACCTGCCCAAGGAAGCACGCGATTACGTGGAATATCTGGAAAAGGCTGTCGGCTGCAAGATCACCTACATCTCTGTGGGTGCCGAGCGTGAGGCTTATATCCACCACGTATGATCCCCTGCAAAGCTCCTGAATGATTCAGAAAAGGAAGCGTCACAGATGTTTGATATCATTACCGACAGCGCATGCGACCTGACGCTGGACACTGCCAAACAGCTCCAAATCGAGGTCGTGCCCTTCTATGTCTCGCTGGACGGCGAGCACTACCGCAAAGAAGGCAAGGAGATCGCCGTGCGGGACTTCTACCAGTTCATGGTGGACAACCCTTCGGCCTACCCCAAAACCAGCCTTGCTTCCATTGAGGACTTTGAGCAGGCATTCCGTGCCCATGCTGCTGCTGGCCGGGATGTGCTGTGTCTGGTGTTCACCAGCAAGATGAGCGGCTGTGTGGGTAGCGCCCGCAATGCCCGGGATCTGGTGCTGGAAGATTTCCCCGATGCCCGCATTGAGGTCATTGACAGCGCGGCGGCTACCGTTACCGAGTCCACCATGGTGGAAAACGCCGTGGCCATGCGGGACGCAGGCTGCACGCTGGACGAGACCGTGACATGGCTGGAAGCAGAGAAAGCTACCAACCAGATCTTCTTCACGGTAGGCAATCTGGACTATCTCATCAAGGGCGGCCGCATTGGCAAGGTGACGGGCCGTGCAGCCAACATGCTGGGCATCAAGCCGATGATCCTGTTCAAGGATGGCGAGATCTTCTCCGGCGGCGTGGCACGCGGCCGACAGAAGAGCTTTGAAAAAGCGCTGGAACAGCTGATGAACTATCTGGATGCCCACGGCGGCACCCCGGACGACTACCGCATCACCGTAGGCTACGGCTACGACGAAGAGGAAGGCAAGCGCCTGTGGATGCAGACCCGCGCGGCCCTGCGTGCAAAGTACCCCGGCGCACAGTGCGAAGTGGGCCTGTTGCAGATCGGCTGCACCATTGCCGTGCACACCGGCCCCTATGCGCTTGGCATGGGCGTGATGCGCCGCTGGAAAAAGCAGGGCTGAGATCACATTATATGAATTTTTGAACTCCAGAAAATCTATGGATTTTTTGGGGTTCTTTTTTTAGAGCAATGCTTCCCATACAGAGCGTATTCGAGTGGAACAGATTTCTTGACTTTTATGCAATTCTTCTCCACCGGATAAGTTCTCTTTTGTGTGCCAAAAGAGAACCAGAAAGGACGGCGGTGCCCGCAGGGCATGAAAGCCCCAGTGGGGCTTTTAAGCCGCAGACCGGTTTGCGCAGCAAATGCCGCGTGTTCAGCGCGGCAAGGTCTCCGCTACTTTCGAGGCGCGGGAGGCGGCGGGTTGCGGCTCCCTGCGTCTGCTTCGTGCCTTGCGTGGCACTCGCATCCTGCAGGCCGCTGCCCCAACAGCTCCTCCCTGTTTCGGCCGCTGGCCGCGGTCGTCGCCGTTGCAAACTAAGGGCTGCTCGCCCTTAATAATCCCAAAGCAGATGGGCTCCATACAAAAAATCCAAGTCGCTGCGCTAGAGGATTTTTTGTGTTGCGCCGATTTTAAGTCGCTTACGCGACGAACGGTATGGCAAGGCTGCGTGTTTTTTCTAGCAAAAACTGTGATTTGCAAACTTTTTATGAACCCTATTGACAAAGTGGGAAAATAGGAGTATAGTTTTAGCAGTCGAACAGATAGAGTGCTAAAACAAGTAAAACCAGTTCGGCAGGAGGTGCTTGAAACCGTGAAACAACTGAAGAATAGCCGCTGCTTCCCGTTCGGCAGCATCTCTACACCGGGCTTTTAGCAGATAACTATCGCGTCCGCTAAAATAAACCTTCCGGTATGAATGGAGGCTTGACTTTATGAATACCAATCAATATACACAGAAAACGCTGGAGGCTCTGCAGGCAGCGCAGCAGCTGGCTGTGGAATACCAGCACAATCAATTGGAACCTGAACATCTGCTGCACGCCCTTGCTTCGCAGGAGCAGGGCCTGATCCCGCAGCTGCTGCAGAAGCTGAATGTTGATCCCGGCAGCTTTTCTGCCGCCGTGGCCGAAAAGCTTTCGGCTTTGCCCCGGGTCTCCGGCTCCGGCCGTGACCCCGACAAGGTCTATATCTCGCAGGCTGCCGATAAGGTGCTCAGCGCCGCCGCCCGAGAAGCCAAGGCCATGAAGGACGACTATATCAGCGTGGAGCATGTGTTCCTGGGTCTGCTGGACGAGCAGACCCAGAACACCACCGAGTTGTTCCGTGCGTTCAGCATCACGAAAGATAAGTTCCTGCAGCAGCTCACAGCAGTGCGCGGCAACCAGCGTGTGACCAACGACAATCCCGAGGAGACCTACAACGCCCTGCAGAAGTATGGTCAGGATCTGGTAGATCTTGCCCGCAAGCAGAAGCTGGACCCCGTCATCGGCCGTGATCAGGAGATCCGCAACGTGATCCGCATCCTGTCCCGTAAGACCAAGAACAACCCCTGCCTGATCGGTGAGCCCGGCGTTGGCAAGACCGCCATTGCAGAGGGTCTTGCACAGCGTATCGTGCGCGGCGATGTGCCCGAAAACCTGAAGGACCGCATCGTGTTCAGTCTGGACATGGGCGCTCTGGTGGCCGGTGCAAAGTACCGCGGCGAGTTCGAGGAGCGCCTGAAGAGCGTGCTGAACGAGGTGAAGAAGAGCGAGGGCAAGATCATCCTCTTCATCGATGAGCTGCACACCATCGTGGGTGCCGGCAAGACCGATGGTGCCATGGACGCAGGCAACCTGCTCAAGCCCATGCTGGCCCGGGGCGAGCTGCACTGCATCGGTGCCACCACGCTGGACGAGTACCGCCAGTATATCGAGAAAGACCCCGCTCTGGAGCGCCGCTTCCAGCCGGTACAGGTAGATGAGCCCACCGTGGAGGACACGATCTCCATCCTGCGCGGCCTGAAGGAACGCTACGAGGTGTTCCACGGCGTGAAGATCAACGACAGCGCCCTGATCGCCGCTGCCACCCTTTCCGACCGCTATATCACGGATCGTTTCCTGCCGGATAAGGCCATCGACCTTGTGGATGAAGCCTGCGCCATGATCAAGACCGAGATGGACAGCATGCCCAGCGAGATGGACGATCTGGCCCACCGCATCACCCAGCTGCAGATCGAGCAGGTGAGCCTGAAAAAGGAGACCGATGCCCTGAGCCAGAGCCGCCTGAAGGATCTGGAAAAGGAGCTGGCCGAGCTGCAGGACAAGTTCCGCAGTATGAAGGCAAAGTGGGAGAACGAGAAGAACGCCATCGGCAAGGTGCAATCCCTGCGTGAGCAGATCGAGCAGACCAATGCCGACATTGAAAAGGCTCAGCGCGAGTACGACCTGAACAAGGCCGCTGAGCGAAATACGGCAAGCTGCCCCAGCTGCAGAAACAGCTGGAAGAGGAAGAGAAGATCGCCGCCGCCAAGAAGGAGGACAGCCTGCTGCGTGACCGCGTGACCGATGAGGAGATCGCCCGCATCGTGGCCCGCTGGACCGGCATCCCGGTGGAAAAACTGGTGGAGGGTGAGCGTGAGAAGCTGCTGCATCTGGACGATGTGCTGCACCAGCGGGTCATCGGTCAGGACGAGGCCGTGACCAAGGTGAGCGAGGCCATCCTGCGCAGCCGCGCCGGTATCGCCAACCCCAACCGCCCCATCGGCAGCTTCCTGTTCCTCGGCCCCACCGGCGTTGGCAAGACTGAGCTGGCCAAGGCACTAGCACAGGCCCTGTTTGACGACGAGCGCAACATGGTGCGAATCGATATGACCGAGTATATGGAGAAGTTCAGCGTCAGCCGTCTGATCGGCGCGCCTCCGGGATACGTCGGTTACGAAGAGGGCGGCCAGCTGACCGAGGCTGTGCGCCGCAAGCCCTACAGCGTGGTGCTGTTCGATGAGGTGGAAAAAGCCCACCCCGATGTGTTCAACATCCTGCTGCAGGTGCTGGACGATGGCCGCATCACCGACAGTCAGGGCCGCACCGTGGACTTCAAGAACACGGTCATCATCCTCACCTCCAATCTGGGCAGCGACATCATCCTGAACGATCTGGAGCAGCGCCGTGCCAACGGCTCCAACGAGCTGAGCGAGGAAGCAAAGCACCAGATCGACCAGCTGCTGAAGAGCAAGTTCCGCCCCGAATTTCTGAACCGTCTGGATGAGATCGTCTACTACAAGAGCTTGACCAAGGACGAGATGCGCAGGATCGTGGATCTGCAGCTGCAGGATCTACGCAAGCGCATGGACGAGGGCAAGCACCTCAAGCTGGAGGTCACCACCGCTGCCAAGGACTTCATCATCGATTCTGCCTACGACAGCGTCTATGGTGCACGTCCCATCAAGCGGTTCATCCAGAGCCGCGTGGAGACCCTGATCGCCAAGGCCATCATTCAGGGCAGCTATACCGAGGGCAACACCCTGACGGTAGACTGCGAGAATGGCGCTTTGATCCTGCGATAATGTAAATTTTACCTGTTCTGTACGGACTTTGCGGCAAGAAAGCTTGCACCACCGTACAGAATATGGTATGATTACAAATAACATTGATGTGCTTTTCATCGCGGAACAGCAACGATGGGGAGCACATTTTTGTATGTAAGAACATTTATCCCAAAACTCTCTCAGGCGCGTTGCGCCAGTGTGCGATATCCCGGGCAGCAGCACCTTCTGCGTGGAAGGGGCTGGCTGCGGGCGCACAGAAAAAAGCTCCCCCCTTCGGGGGAGCTGGCATCGCGCAGCGATGCCTGAGAGGGTTCAAACAAAAACAGAAAGTTGAGTGTGATTTCCCTTTTTATGGACGATGGCAGTATTACGCTTTTGGCGGCGCTGATCATTCTGGTGGCATTTTCCGCCTTTTTCTCCGCCTCTGAGACCGCATTTTCTTCCCTGAACCAGATCCGCCTGAAAAGCCGCGCCGAGGACGGCGATTCGGCAGCAGCCCGCGTGCTGGCTATGTCGGAAAAGTACGACAAGCTGCTCTCCACCATCCTCATCGGCAACAATATCGTCAACATTGCCGCAGCATCCATTGGCACAGTGCTGTTCACCCGCCTGCTGGACCCGGAGCGGGGCGCGACGGTGTCCACCTTCGTGCTGACCATTGTGGTTCTGATCTTTGGCGAGGTGACCCCCAAGAGCCTTGCAAAGGAGATGCCGGAGACGGTTGCCACGGCGGTTTCGCCCTTTTTGAACCTGCTCATGATCCTGTTCACCCCGCTGACCTGGCTGTTCAGCCAGTGGAAGCGCTTGCTGGGGCATTTCATCCGCAGCACCGAGGAGGACACCATCACTGAGGGTGAGCTGATGACCATGGTCAGCGAGGCCGAGAACGACGGCGAGCTGACCGACCGGGAAAGCCAGCTCATCCGCAGCGCCATTGAGTTCGACGATGTGGAGGTGGAGGAGATCCTCACGCCCCGCGTGGATGTGATCGCGGTGGAGGACGATCTCTCGCTGGATGAGGTGGCCGATACCTTTGCGGAATCGGGATATTCCCGTCTGCCCGTCTACCACGGCACCATTGACAACATCATCGGTGTGGTACATGAAAAGGACTTTTACCTTGGCCGTCTGCGCAAGGATACCACGCTGGAAGACCTTGTGAAGCCCACCCTTTATACCACCGGCTCCACCCAGATTTCTCAGCTGCTGCGCACCCTGCGCGAGCAGCACCATCACATGGCGGTGGTGGTGGACGAGTACGGCGGTACCGAGGGCATCATCACGCTGGAAGACATTCTGGAAGAGCTGGTGGGCGAGATCTGGGACGAGCACGACGAAGCGACCGAGGACTTCCGCAGGCAGTCGGATGGCAGCTGGATCGTGCTGGGCAGTGCCGGTGTGGACGACCTGTATGAGAGGCTGGGCCTGCCGGAGGATGAGGACATCGATTCCAATACGGTGAACGGTCTGGTGCAGGAAAAAACCTGCCATCTGCCCAAGGTGGGCGACCGGTTCACGCTGGGCGAGTACGACGGTGTCGTTACCCGCACGGCCAAGCGCCGCGTGACCGAGGTGCGCCTGACCCCGGCGGAAAAGCCGGAACCGAAGAAGGAAGAAGACGAAAAGCCGCACTTCAACCGGCTGACCAATAAGTAAATCTAAGGGAGGATGCCGTTTTCCAATACGGCCCTATCCTGTGAAAAGCAAACTCCGGCAGACCGCAGTCTGCCGGAGTTTGCTCTATAAAAATAATTGTTCCGCTGAATATGACTAGAGCGAAGCGGAAGCCATTAAATGGTTTTGCTTTCCGCCTGCAGATAGGTATACAATGCTCCCACCTGATTGGCTTCACTGCTGAAATGGCAGGGCACGATCTCGCAGCGGGGCAGACCGATCATGTAAGGTGATTCCCCACGGGAAGCAAACAGCCCGGCGTATACCCGGCGCAGATCGTCCAGCAGCAGCGGCTGCTTGCTGATGCCGCCGCCGATGGCTACCTTTTCCACATCCAGCAATACGGTCAGGTTGTAGATCTGCACGGCCACCATCTTGCAGAACCGTTCCAGCACTTCCAGCGCGTCCGGCTCGGCGGCATTGGCGGCATCAAAAAATGAGTTTACCGTTCATGGGGGCATCGGCGGGCAGGCCCTTGCGGGCGCGGTACCACTTGAGCAGGTATTTGGTGCTGCACTGGCAGGCCATGGTTTTTTCGGTATTCTCCCACTCGTCGGCGTTGGTGTTCACAAAGCTGTACTCTCCGGCGGTAAAGTGAACGCCGCGCACCAGCTGGCCATTGGCAATGATGCCGCCGCCCACGCCGGTGCCGATGATAAACACTGCCGCATTGCAGCAGCCCTGCAAGGCACCGGCCCGCAGCTCTGCAATGGCTGCAGCCTTGCCGTCGTTTTCCAGCGTGACACGGCAACCGCATCTTTCGCGCACCAGCTGCCCCACCTGCGTGCCGGTGTTGTACAGAAGTGCCCCGCCATTGGAGACATAGCCGGTGTTGGCATCCACAAAGCCGGGCAGCGCCATGGCGATACCGTCCACTTCATCCTTATGCGGTGCATACAGAGCGTATATTGTGTCGAGAAAATGCTCCTGCGTATCCTGCGGCGTGGGCACGGAACCGGCATCGAAACGGTTCATCTGCTCGTCCATGATCGAATATTTGATCTCGGTGCCTCCTACGTCAAAAACCATGACCTTCATTGCTGTTCCCTCCGCAAAGCTGATCTTCTTCCTTATTATGGCAAATGCGTGCAAAAAAGTAAAGCCATCCGCAACATGCCGCGAATAGCTTTACTTTAACTTAGAGCTTGCTCAGCTGCGGGCCCTGTGCGGTATCTTTGACCGCCCAGCCCAGTTCAGTCAGCTGTGCACGGATGGCATCGGCAGTGGCCCAGTCCTTGGCCTTCTTGGCGGCGGCACGCTTCTCTACCAGCTCAGTCACCTCGGCGGGCACCTCGTCCTTCTTGCGGTTGTACAGCAGGCCCAGTACGCCGGTGATCTCGTCGAACGCAGCGGCGGCGGTCTGCAGGGCATCCTTGGAGGAAACAGCTGACAGCGTGTTGATCTCCTTGACCAAATCGAACACGGCAGCCAGTGCATCCGGGGTGTTCAGGTCATCGTCCATGGCAGTGCAGAACTTGGTGCGGGCCTCGGCAGCCTTTTCCTTCAGAGTCTCGTCGGTGCCAAAGGCATCCTTGGTCAGGGCAAAATCCAGATTTTCGCGGCAGGTGTACAGGCGCTCCAGGCTGTTCTTGCAGCTTTCAATGAGGTCCACGGTGTAGTTCAGGGGCATCCGGTAGCCTGCGGTCAGCATGAAATAGCGGATGGGTTCGTAGCCGTAGACATCCGCCACGTCCCGCACGGTAAAGAAGTTGTGCAGGCTCTTGGACATCTTCTGATTGTCCACGTTGATGAAGCCATTGTGCATCCAGTAGCGGGCAAAGGTGCAGCCGTTGGCGCACTCGCTCTGTGCGATCTCATTCTCGTGGTGGGGGAAGATCAGGTCCTGACCGCCGCAGTGCAGATCAATGGTCTTGCCCAGATGGGTGCGGCTCATGGCGCTGCACTCGATATGCCAGCCCGGACGGCCCATGCCGTAGGGGCTTTCCCATGCAGGTTCACCGGGCTTTGCGGCCTTCCACACGGCAAAGTCTGCGGGGTCCTCCTTCAGGTCGTCGTCCATCTGGCTGCGCAGCTCACGGTTGCCGCTCTCCAGATCGTCCAGCTTCAGGTGGCTCAGCTTGCCGTACTCGGGATCGCTCTTCACCCGGAAGTACACATCGCCGTTCTTGGCAACATAAGCGTGGCCGGAGTCGATCAGATCCTTCACGATATCCAGGATCTGCTGGATGTGCTCGGTAGCGCGGGGCTGGACGGTGGGCTTTTTGCAGTTGAGGCCGGCGGCATCCTTGAGGTACTCGGCCTCAAAGCGCTGAGCGACCTCCTTCATGGAGGAGCCCTCTTCCTGTCCCTTCTTAATGAGCTTATCGTCGATATCGGTGATGTTGGAAACATAGAACACCTTGTTGCCGCGGTACTCAAGGTAGCGGCGCAGGGTATCGAACACGATCAGCGGGCGGGCGTTGCCGATGTGGATATAGTTATAAACGGTAGGGCCGCAGACATAGATGCGGTATTCACCGGGCACCTGCGGCACGAATTCTTCTTTCTGGCGGGTCAGCGTATTGAAAATCTGCATGGCTGTTTCTCCTTTTTTACTTTTTTCATTATAACGGTGTACAGAAGGGAAGTCAAGAAAAAACGACCGCTCCCGGCGCATTCTGCACACCGGAAACGGTCGTTTTTCAAATCAGGAGCTTAGCCGGGATACCGGCTCACTTCCAGCAGCTCTTCTGCACGCTTCACCTGCTCCGCGGTGGGCGGCACGGCGTCCGGCAGCGGATAGGGGATGCCCAGCTTCTGCCACTTGAACAGGCCCAGCGTGTGGTAGGGCAGCACCTCCACCCGCTGCACCGTTTTCAGGCTGCGGATGAAGTCTGCGGTCCTGCGCAGGCCCTCCTCGTCGTCGGTCAGGCCGGGCACCAGCACATGCCGGATCCACAGCGGGATGCCGAGGTCAGAAATATGCCGCGCCATCGCAAGGATGTTGGCATTGTCTTTGCCGGTGAGCTGCCGGTGGCGTTCCGGGTCGATCTCCTTCAGGTCGAGAATGACCAGACTGGTGGACTTCATCAGCCGGTCGAAACCGGCCAGATAATCCGGGTCATCGGGCCGGAAGGGCTGCCCGGCGGTATCCAGAGCCGTGTGCACGCCTTTGGAGCGGGCCAGCTCGAAGAATGCCGTCAGGAACTCCATCTGGCGCAGCGGCTCGCCGCCGCTGACCGTGATGCCGCCCTTTTTGCCCCAGTAGTTGCGGTAGCGGTAGACCCGCTGGAACAGCTTTTCTGCCGTCCATTCCTCGCCGCCCTCCGCAGCCCACGTTTCCGGGTTGTGGCAGTATTTGCACCGCAGGGCACACCCCTGCAAAAACACCACAAAGCGCACACCGGGGCCGTCCACAGAGCCGAAGGATTCCAGCGAGTGGACATAGCCGATGGGGTTACAGGGCTGCATGGCAGGTGCGGGAGATAACGTCCATCTGCTGCTCGCGGGTCAGGTCGATGAACTTGACGGCGTAGCCGGAGACGCGGATGGTGAAGTTGGCGTACTCCTCCTTCTCGGGGTGCTCCATGGCATCCAGTAGCTTCTCCTTGCCAAAGACGTTCACGTTCAGGTGGTGTGCGCCCTGATCGAAGTAGCCGTCCATGACCTGTACCAGATTCTCCACCCGCTCGCCTTCGCTGTGGCCCAGAGCGTCCGGGTTGATGGTCTGGGTGTTGGAAATGCCGTCCAGTGCCCAGTGGTAGGGCAGCTTTGCCACCGAGTTCAGGGAAGCCAGCAGGCCGTTCTGCTCTGCGCCGTAGCTGGGGTTTGCACCGGGAGCAAACGGGGTGAATGCGGCACGGCCATCGGGCAGAGCGCCGGTGTACTTGCCGTATACCACGTTGGAGGTGATAGTCAGGATAGAGGTGGTAGCCTCAGAGTTGCGGTAGGTGTGGCGCTTCTTGATCATTTCCAGGAAGGTGCGCAGCAGCCACACGCCGATCTCGTCGGCGCGGTCATCATCGTTGCCGTACTTGGGGAAGTCGCCCTCGGTCTCAAAGCCGGTGGCAAGGCCGCTCTCGTCACGCACTACCTTCACCTTGGCGTACTTGATGGCGCTCAGGGAGTCGATGACGTGGGAGAAGCCTGCAATGCCGGTGGCAAAGGTGCGGCGCACATCGGTGTCGATGAGGGCCATCTCGGCTTCCTCGTAGTAGTATTTGTCGTGCATATACTGGATCAGGTTCAGCACATTGACGTACAGGCCAGCCAGCCAGTCCAGCATCTGGACATACTTGGGCAGCACCTCGTCGTAGTTCAGGTACTCGCTGGTGATGGGGGCATAGTTGGGGCCGCACTGCTCGTGGCTCTTCTCGTCCACGCCGCCGTTGATGGCGTACAGCAGGCACTTGGCAAGGTTGGCGCGGGCACCGAAGAACTGCATCTCCTTGCCGGTCTGGGTGGCAGACACGCAGCAGCAGATGGAGTAATCATCGCCCCAGACGGGCTTCATCACGTCGTCGTTCTCGTACTGGACAGAGCTGGTATCGATGGACACCTTGGCGGCATATTTCTTGAAGCTCTCCGGCAGGGCGGAGGAGTACAGAACGGTCAGGTTCGGCTCCGGTGCAGGGCCCATGTTTTCCAGCGTGTGCAGGAAGCGGTAGCAGTTCTTGGTGACCATGCTGCGGCCATCCATGCCGATGCCGCCCACTTCCAGCGTTGCCCACACGGGGTCGCCGGAGAACAGCTGGTTGTAGCTGGGGATGCGGGCAAACTTGACCATGCGGAACTTCATGACCATGTGGTCGATCAGCTCCTGAGCCTGGGTCTCGGTCAGGGTGCCGTTGTCCAGATCGCGCTGGATGTAGATATCCAGGAAGGTGGAGATGCGGCCCACGCTCATGGCAGCGCCGTTCTGGGTCTTGATGGCGGCCAGATACCCGAAATACAGCCACTGGCAGGCCTCCTTGGCGTTCTTTGCAGGCTGAGAGATATCATAGCCGTAGGCCTCGGCCATCTTCTTCATGCCCTTCAGGGCACTGATCTGGCGGGCGATTTCCTCGCGCAGGCGGATCACGTCGTCGGTCATGGTGCCGTCGCCGCAGTTGGCGAAGTCCTCCTGCTTGAACTTGATCAGTGCATCGATGCCGTACAGCGCCACACGGCGGTAGTCGCCCACGATGCGGCCGCGGCCGTAGGTGTCCGGCAGGCCGGTGATGATATGGGTGTGGCGGGCCGCCTTCATCTCAGGGGTGTAGGCATCAAACACAGCCTGATTGTGGGTGCGGGTATAATCGGTAAAGATCTTGTGCAGCTCCTCGCTGGGCTGGTAGCCGTAGGTGGTGCAGGCCTGCTCTGCCATCTTGATGCCGCCGTAGGGCATGAAGGCGCGCTTGAGGGGCTTGTCGGTCTGCAGACCCACGATCTGCTCCAGATCCTTCAGGCTTTCATCGATATAGCCGGGGCCGTAAGCAGTCAGGCTGCTGACCACTTCGGTCTCCATATCCAGCACGCCGCCCTTGGCGCGCTCGGCCTTCTGCAGCTTCTGCAGGGCACCCCACAGCTTGTCGGTCGCCTCGGTGGGGCCGGCCAGAAAGCTTTCGTCGCCGTCATACGGGGTGTAGTTCTTCTGGATGAAGTCGCGCACATTGACTTCTTCTTTCCAGATACGGCCCTCAAAGCCTTCCCACTGTTCAAAATTGATCATTGGAACCTCCTTGCTCCATTACGCAGTTAGCGCTTTCTAACTAATGAGCCTTTGAAAAACCGCTCTGTATGGCGGCTTTCTGGGGGCAAAACGGTCTTGAACTGCCGATTGTGGCAGCCCCGACTACAAGGTGTAGACAAAAATGAAAACCTGCCCACAAAATCTTGCGTTATTATAATAGCAAGAACCACTTTAAAAAGCAATAGATAACAAGTGGGTTTTCTTCCAAAGCAAAGGGCTTTCTTTGGGCAGAATGTAGAAAAAGCGCCGAAATCCCGGCGGCGCACCTATTTTGCGAAAAAAATTCGCAAAATAAGGGTTGACAAGACTAACCGGCTGTGGTATTCTGTTCTCGCAACGAGGTTAGACAAATCTAACCACGTTGCACCAGAAAAGCGGAAGCCTCTGCAAGGGCTTCTGCGAAAACCGGATCCGCCATGGCAGAGCTGCGGAGCTGTGTCAGGTGATCCCCAAGTTTGTCGTGGCGAGGCCACTCCATCTTGCTTACGCAAGACCGCTTTGTGGCTTAAAAGCCCCACTGGGGCTTTCATTGCTGCGCAAACGCCAATTCCTCCATTCCATTCTCTTTTTCAAGTGAGCTGTGGTTTTAGTTTGCTCCCACGGCTCGATGCGCGGCATTCGGTGTGATTGGTACCGCACCAAGTGCAAAAGAAAAACAAAAACGGGACATGCAGCTTGACCACCTGCGTGCCCCGTTTTTTGTTTTTAACTCCTTCAGTCATGGCTGACACCATGCCAGCTCCCTCAAAGAGGGAGCCCTTGGCAGTGCGGAAAACTTTACGGTTTTGCCAAAGCCTCTCTCATTGAGGGAGGTGGATGCGAGTGCAGCGAGCAGACGGAAGGAGTTTTACTTCACGATCTCCGCCAGCTCCCGGTACACCTCTTCGGCTCCGCCTTTGGGCGCTTTGATCTTTACGAACTGGCTGTTCACGATGGCGGTGCCATCGGAGTAGACGGTGAACAGGAGGTTATTGTTCTCGGCATCATCGTAGTAGCTCACAGTGACGGAATCCACCGGGTATTCGTGGCTGTAGGAGGAATACTGCTGGTTGAACCGCTTGACGCAGGTAAGGCCGGAGAGCACGTTTGCGATCTGCTGATAGGCAGGGTCGTCGGCAGAAAGCAGCTGAACATCCATCTCTGCGGAGCGGGCAAAGTTCTGAATGTGCTCCACCCGGATACTGGCCTGTGTGCTGGCCTTGATCCCGGATGCAAGATCGATCTTTGCGGAAGGAAAGATCAGCACCAGTGCAAGCAGCACTAAAATGACAATGCCGAACCGGGACAGAATGCCTTTTTCCTTCATAAGAGTCATGCCTCCTTTGGCAGCTCCGCTCCCATTTGGCCCAGATGCCGCTGGGCAAAGAAGAAGCCCACGGCGCTGGCGGCGAACACCACATAATAGCTGGCGATGCGGTAGAGCATCATCACGCTCATCACCTCGCCGCGCTTCAGAAAGCTGCCGAACACCAGCAGGAATGCCGTCTCGATGGAGCCCATGCCGGCCACATTGGGCAGGGCGTTGGACAAAAACAGCATCAGGCTGGTGAGCAGCTGCACCTGCAAAAAGCTCAGAGGGGAAAGCCCCATGAACCGGATACACAGGTAGGGCAGGCAGAACAGCCCGAACAGCTTGACCGCCTGCAATGCCAGAATTTCAGCGCAGCGGGGCTTATCTGCCAGCAGGCGGCGGCTCTCCTCGCCCAGAACATCCAGCTGCTGCTGCCAGTCGGCGCGGCGCTGCTGCCATTTTTCCGTTTTGGGCAGCAGACGCATCAGCCAGCGGGCAAGGTTCTGCACCAGCGGCGATACGCACACCAGCACCAGCACCACAATGATGGCCGCCACTACAGCGTATGCCCATGGGCAGATAATTCATCACACCGGTGGTGTTGGCGGCAAGCCATCTGTGCTGAAACAGCAGCATCACCGTGGCATACAGCAGCACGGTGGTTTTTGTGGAACACGTACTGCAGGGTCATCAGGCCCACGCCCGGGCCAACCGGCAGGCCGCAGCGGTGCAGATACCATGTCTGCACCGGCACTGCACCTGCGCCCAGCGTGACCACATTGCCAAAGGTGCCGCACCACGCGGTATCGATGCCCTGCCAGAGCCTGAAGCCCGGGATGCGGCTGCGCACGATGCCCCACGCCACGCACCCCTCCAGCAGCGGGTAGCTGAGGCCGATGGCCAGCACCACCAGCACCTGCCATGCGGACAGCTGCGAAAGCGCTGCGGTGATCTCGGCCCAGTTGTCCTTGAACAGCAGCACGATGATGCCGGTAAGTGCGGCGAGCACCAGCAGCGAGATCACTGTCTTTTTTGCGGGAAGGTGCGGCAGAGGCGGGTTGGCTCATAGAGAGAACAGGCTCCTTTCAGGCGGAATGATTTGATAAAAGTATAACACACGCGGCCTGTGTCTTTGTGAACGGAACTGGAATTTTCTTGTGCAATTTTGATGGAATGATAAAAAGGCAAGGGCAGATGCACGCATCGACCCTTGCCTTTATTTTGTTTTTAGTCTGTTGATTCGTTCACCAGCCGTGTCAGGGTGGCAACATAGGCTTCGTTGGAATAATATTTCTCGTACATTTTCCGGCAGTCAGCTTTCATGGCGGCCAGCTGTTCCGGATGCAGGATAGCATGCTCCAGCACCTTTGCCAGCTGATCCGGGTCGTCGTCTTTGTACACAAAGCCGTCCACGCCCTCGGTGATCAGCCCGGCGGTGCCGGTGTGCTCCGACACGATGGAGGGCTTGCCGAAGATCAGGCCCTCGGTGACGAAGGTTGGCATGGGATCATCGCGGGAAGCGCATACCACGCAGGTGCACTGATCCATCAGGGATTTGATCTCGGGCCGTTCCAGACGCTTGCGGTAGAAAACGGTGTCCGGGTAGTCCTCCACCAGTGCATCCACGGCGTTCTTCAGGCTCTTGTCCGCCGCCTTGCCCACGAACAGGAAAGCAGCCTTCTGACGCACCTCGGGCTTTAGCAGGCGGATGGCGTTGCAGAAAATATCCTGACCCTTGCGCGGCTCAAAGGAACCTACGGTCACGAACAGCGGCCTGCCGCCGGCATAGCTGATATCGTAGGGCGGGAAGCTTTCCTGCGCATAGTCCGGCAGACCGTAGATCAGCTGTTCAATGCTGAAGTCCGGCCGCACCGAGTGCATGGCGGCAGTGGCGTGGGAGCCTACGGCGCACACATGCACATTGGAGCCCAGTGTTTTGGGAATCTTGTGCGCAATGAACGGGTAGCCTGCAAAGGCATCGTGCAGCCACCACAGCACCGGCACGAAGGAGCCGTTCAGGGTGCTCACGGCGGCAGCCTCTACCACGGTGTTGGCCAGCACAAAATCGGCACTGGTGGCAAGGCCCCACAGCGACGAGTTCATCACGCAGTCGCTGCGGGTCACTACGGCGGCACCGGCATCCAGAAACAGCGGCAGCGAGCCGTCGTCCGCAGGGCCAAGCACCACCACTTCAAAGCCCATGCTGCGCAGCACAGGCACGGCACTTGTCAGCACAATGGGCGCACCGGTCATGGTCAGCTCGTGGCTCAGGATCAAAGCACGCTTTCCGTCTGCAGAGAACACATCGTCGGCACACAGCTCCCGCCGGAAGTGCAGCAAAGACTGCGGGATACGGTGGCAGTTTTCCGCCATGGCGGTGGCAAGGCGCAGCAGCTCGGTCACGCTGTCCCTGCCGCGCGCAGCGGCGCGCACCCGGTCCAGAAGCTTCCGCGATACCATGGCGCAGCGGCTGCACGGGATGTGCTGGGTGCTCAGATAAAGGGCGGTGGAGCCATCGAAGCCAAAGGCGGCATCACACACCACAAAATCGGCACCGGTGCGCAGGGCGGCGGCAAAATAGGTCAGGGCGGTGGAGGTGCATTCCAGATCTTCGCTGACCAGCAGCACGCCCTCCACCGAGTCGGTCAGGGCGGGGGCCAGCTCCGTCACCAGCCGGAACTTGCGGTGCAGCTGGTTTTCCAGTGCGTGCTCCAGCGCCTGATGACGGCCCGGTGCATACACCAGCAGATAGGTGCTCTGGGTATCGGTATAAACCTGCTTCGTCAGCTGCTTACGCTGCAGGGTGCTGTAACTGCTGTACATGTTGACAACTCCTTTAGCGATCCGATTCAGCCGCGCAGCAGGCGGCGCAAAGCACGCAGCGGTGCGGTAAGCCGCCAGCTGCTGCTCTCGTACAGGTTTTCCAGCGAATCTTCATAGGCAGCACGGCTGTTCTGCAGTTCCGTCAGCTGATTGTTCAGCCGGGTGTTCTCGGCAAGGGCGGCCTGCAGCTGTTCCAGAACATCGTTCTTTTCGGCCTCAGCCTGCAGCTTGATGGTATTCAACGCGCTGAGCAGGGCCTTGCCGGGCTGCTCGTGCTGGAAGCGGCCCAGCGGATAGTAATGATAGGTTACGGCAAACTTCATCCCGGCCGCAAAGGGCACGGTGCTGCACACGGTCAGGTTGGGGTCCACATCCAAAAAAGCAGCAGGCAGTCTTCCTGCAGCCGGATGCCGTTCATGGCGCGGCATTCCAGCCGCTCGTCCGAGATGCTCAGGTCAGTCACGCAGCAGGCCAGCTCACCGGGGTCCAGCCGCAGCGCACGGGCATCCGTGGGCAGGGTGAACACCGCAGAGACCTCGTGGGTCAGTTCGTCGTAGGCATCCTCGGCAACGGTCAGGCATTCCCGCGGGGAATAGCCGGAGCCGGAATCGTAGAACAGCTGCGGCAGGGTCAGGGCGGCAGGTTCGTTGTCGCTGCCGTGCCTTGCCAGTGCGGCCTGATAGTTCAGCACCTGTTGTTCCAGCTCCAGACACCGCTGTGCCAGCCGGGATACACCTTCGTCAGAGAGCTTGAGCTGCTGTTCCAAGTCAGCAGCGCGGCTGCGGGCCGCAGCAAGGGTCTCGGGGACATCGTTGTTCATAACCGGATTCTCCTCTTACTTTTATGATGGCTGCACCGCAGCAGCCGGAAAAACATGTCAGTGCCGGGAGGTATAGTGCACGGCGGGCGTTCTGCGCTGTGCCGGGAAAAATCGGATGATGAGTGCGCGGCGTACACGCAGCAGCTCACACACCAGCCAGATAGAGCCCAGAGAGATGGCATATTGCAGCCACATGCCCAGCACCGGCTGCGCAGAGAACTTTGCTACCATCAGATACCACGGAATAGCGATGATCTCCACGGTATGTACGCAGAAAATGTTCAGCGAACGGCGGCCCACCGCTTCCAGAAAGTGCACGATGGGGCCATGGCCGCGGCTGAGCCGCATGAACAGCCGGATGAAAAGCAGGCCTGCAGCACCGTCCAGAAAGATGCTCAGCGGCCCCAGCGACCACTCGGCCAGCGAGATGCAGTCGGTGGTGCGGGTAGCAAGAGCGCCTACGGCAATGAGTGCTGTGGCGGCCAGCAGCCCGGCAAAGACTTTGGGCGGCAGGGGCTCGTCCAGCAGATGCTTCTTTTTGGCAAGGAAGCCGATATAGAGGTAGGGCACCACCACGGCACCCTGGATCAGGCAGAAGGGCAGCTCCCACACAAGGCTCGCGCCCCAGCCCAGCAGGACGCAGCCTGCCACAGCCCATGGAACATAGCGCTCCGGGAAGATGTTCAGGATCACATCCAGCAGCACCCAGCCTACCATCAGCGCCAGCAGATACCACATCGGCCCGCAGGAGAAGAACTCCTGCCCGAAATACTCGGCCGTGTGGGGCAGGCCCAGCAGAAAGCCGCCGGTGACCTTGATAGACTCGCCGATGGTGCCGGGCAGGTACTGGAACGTCTTATAATGAATGATAAAGTGCAGCACGCAGGTGAACAGCGCCGTGTAAGCATAGGGTTTGAGCAGGCTTTTGAGCTGCTGGTGGATGCACTTGTGGATAGAGCGCTTGCGGAAGCCGTAGCCGCTGGCAATAAAAAAGGCGGCCATCAGCGCTTCGCGGTAGATGAAGGGGAAAAACGCGGTCAGGGACAGGCCGCTGACCGCCTGCATGGGATAAAGCTCGGCGGTATGCGCAAAAACGATGGTCAGCATACCGGCACCCTTGAGCATGTCGAACATGCCGATGGAGCTGGCGGTGCGGGGCTTGGTTCCTTCCATGGAGGTTCCTTCCTTGCGCGGGACATTCCCTCAGAGCCGGACGCCGCACAATGCGTAGATTTTGAATGAAAAAGATAAAATTTTGTATGGATATAAACCCAGTATAATGCTTTTTGCACAGACTGTCAATTTTGAATTGCGGTCCGGCGGGCGGAGGATACATTGTAGCCTGCAATAAAAGCATAGCACAGGCAGGGCGGCTTCGCAACGAAAGGTAGAATTTACATCTGGAAACGACATGATGTGCAAGATTTTATTGTCAATATTGGAAATTAAATGTTGCAAAACTCTTGCATTGACACAAGTCTTATTGTATACTGGGCACAGTTGGAAATGACTGGAAGGATCTGTGTTGGCCTACACAGGAGCGCCGGATCGGATGATAAAAATGGAGGCATAAAATGATTACATCGCTGTATCAGTCACTTTGCAATATGGAAACCAACATTGCAGACCGTGTGGCTCTGCGCTGGTATGATGAAGAAAAGCAGGGCGTGGCCGAGGTGCACTACGCACAGTATGCCCAGGATCTGCGCCGGTTCGTGGCGTTCCTGCGTGCAGAGTATGGCGACGTGCGCGGCAAGCGTGTGGCGATCCTGGCCCGCAACAGCTACCAGTATGTCATCTGCATGTACGGCACGGTCATTGCCGGAGCCGTGGCTGTGCCGCTGAACCTTGGCAAGGACTGGGATGCCATCTCCTATGAGCTGGGCCTCACCGAGCCGGTGTGCATCCTGCAGGATGGCGAGTTCGCGGAGCGGGAGCCTGCCCTCGCTGAGACCTACGGCAGCATCCTGAAGCCCATGGATGTCTTTGCGGCCTATGAGCCTGCCGAGGACGTGACCGAGGTGGAGGACCTCTCTGCTCTGGCCTTTATCATGTTCACCTCCGGCACCACCGGCCGCAGCAAGGGCGTTATGCTGAGCCAGAAGAACCTGTTCAGCGCCATGCCGGCCTTTCTGGACCCCTTTGACGATGTGAAGAAGTACACGGGCTGGAACACCGACGAGTTCTCGTCCCTGTCCGCCCTGCCCATGTTCCACATCTCCGCCATGACCAGCCTTGTTTCGTGGAGCATCACCGGCCACTCCATCAACCTGTGCAACAACCTGAAGTATTTCTACCGTGATCTGGGCGCCATGCACAGCGAGGTGATGGCGGTGGTGCCGGTGCTGCTGAAGAGCATCTACAGCGATGTGATGAAGGGCCGCCGCGACCGCCTGAACGGCCTGTGCGTGCTGACCTGCGGCGCTGCCATGTTCGACCCCAAGATTCTGAGCGATATGATGGAGAAGGGCTTCTTTGTGGCCCAGATGTACGGCCTGACCGAGACCTGCGGCGACGGTGCATGGAACTCCTCGCAGGAGGCAAAATACCTGACCAGCGTGGGCCATGTGGACCTCAGCTGTGAATACAAGCTGGACGACGGCGAGCTGTGCATGCGGGGCGACCCCATCATGCTGGGCTACTACAAGGACCCGGAAGGCACTGCAGAAGTCATCGATGCAGACGGCTGGTTCCATACCGGCGACATTGCCCGGGTGGAAGAGGACGGCTACATGTACCTGACCGGCCGCAAGAAGAACGTAATCATTCTGGACAGCGGCGAGAACGTGAGCCCCGAGGAGCTGGAGAAGCTGCTGGTGCCCTGTGCGGACATTCAGGAGTGCATCGTGAAGGAAAAGGACAAAAAGATCTGTGCCCTCATCTACTGTGACCCTGCAAAGCAGGATGCGGTGAAGGAGTTCGTCACTGGGGTCAACCGCGGCCTGCCGCTGTACAAGCGCATGGTGACGGAGTTCAGTGCACAGCCGCTGCCCCGCAACGCCATGGGAAAACTGCTGCGCTGAACACAGGAGGAAACAGAACAATGCGTAAGATCAGAGTGCTGGATAATGTCTACGACCTTATCACCATCAACATGGAAGACCGCTTCAAGGATAATGTGGCCTTCCGCTTCTACGACACCGCAAACGATGCCGTGACCACCATCCTCTATAAGGATTATGTGCAGGATATCCGCAAGGCGGTGAATTACTTCCAGTCCACCATCCCGGAGATCAAGGGCAAAAAGATCTGCCTGCTCACCAAGAACAGCTACGAGTATGCCGTGAACACCTTTGGCGTGGTGGCGGCCGGTGCGGTGCTGGTGCTGCTGAACCAGCGCAAGAGCTGGGACGAGCTGAGCTACGAGCTGGGCCTTGTGGAGCCGGATGCCATCCTGACCGATGGCGACGACTACGGCTTCAACGACCAGCTCAAGGCTGCCTACGGCGATATCCTCCGCCCCATGGATGGCTTCCGGAGCTATGAGCCTGCGCAGCTGACCCGCTGCATCGACCACGAAGCCCTGATGGTCCTGATGTTCACCTCCGGTACCACGGGCCGCAGCAAGGGCGTGATGCTGAGCGAGAAGAATTTCTTCTCGGTGATGCGTGCCCACACCCAGATCGGTGAGCACATGATGGCGTATAAGCACGAACCGGACCTCGTCATGAGCCAGTACACTGTGCTGCCCATGTTCCATCTGGGCGCTTTCATCTGCCTGTTCTCCTGGGCCCACGCAGGCTGGGCGCTGAACGTCAGCAGCGACATCCGCAACTTCTATAAAGAGGTAAAGCGGATGCCCAGTCAGGCCATGGCGGTGGTGCCGGTCATTATGAACTCGCTCCACCACGATGTGATGCGCGGCCGCAAGGATCGTCTGGGTGAGCTGTGGGTGCCCATCTGCTCCTCTGCCATGTTCGACCCGCAGGTGATGCTGGATATGGCGGAACACGGCATGTTCGTGGTGCAGACCTACGGCAGCACCGAGACCTGCGGCGACGGCATCATCAACTACGCACAGGACGCAAAGCACATCGGCGCTGTGGGTCAGGGCAACGATTATCTGGACTACAAGATCGCCGAGGATGGCGAGCTGTGCATGCGCGGCGACAGCATCATGCTGGGCTACTACAAGGACCCGGAGGCCACCGCCGAGGTCATTGACGCGGACGGCTGGTTCCACACTGGCGATCTGGCCCGCAAGGACGAGGACGGCTACTATTTCCTGACCGGCCGCAAGAAGAACCTCATCATTCTGGACAGCGGCGAGAACATCAGCCCCGAAGAGCTGGAAGGCATCGTGGGCAAGTGCGAAGCCGTGAAGGAATGTGTTGTAAAAGAAATGGGCAAGAAGATCGGCGTGGTGGTCTATTGCGACGAGGACAAACAGCAGCAGGTGCGGGACTTTATCACCGAGGCAAACCGCACCCTGCCGCTGTACAAGCGTATGAGCGCAGTGGAGTTCAGCACCGAGCCGCTGCCGCGCAACGGTGCAGGCAAGCTGCTGCGCCAGTGATACGGATGCGATCGAATGCCCGGATGCATAAATGGGCCGGCAGACCGGCAGACTGAAAACAGGAGTTCCGACAAAAAACAAAGCTTTGTTGCCGGAACCCTTGCGCACAGGAGAGAATCAGGGTATTATTATGGAAAGGCATAGGAGATTGTGCCTATTATCCGTCACGGAAAGGAAGAAAATTTCTATGGAACGAGCAGAGATCATTTCCCAGATCCTGGCCATCCTGGAGGATGTTGCCGAGGTCTCTCCCGAAGATGTGAATGAGAACAGCGTCCTGATGGACGACCTGGATCTGTCCTCGATGGAGATCCTGACCATTGTGGCAGACCTCGAGGAGACCTTCGGCCTGCGCATCCCTGAAAAGGAGCTGCGCAACTTTGTGACCATAGGGGATCTGGTGGATTATCTGGCGGCAAACGCGGGGTAACAGTTCATGAATGAGTCGCAGCGCTCGACGGAGTACATCTTTCAGGGAACGATGTACTTCTTCCGTCGGGGAGAAGATCCTGTGTCGGTACCAGTTTGCGCTGCAGGATGCGGTGGAACCCGCTCTTTTGCAGCGCGCACTGGACGCGGCGCTTTCGGCCGCACCGTACTATCGGGTACAGCTGGTGCAGGAAAAGCGGAGCTTTTTTTACTGGAGCCGAACCCGAACCCCTGCCTTGTGTATCAGGGCAGTGCACAGCGCGATATCCCGGAGGAAACGAACGGCTATCTTTTCAGCGTGAGCTGTGAGGGGGACACCGTCTATTTTGACTGGTATCATTTCCTCATGGACGGCCACGGGGTGTCGCCCTTCCTCACCCGCATTCTGGAACAGTACTGCAACCTGCGCTATGGCACGGCGTTTGAAAACACGCCCATCGTGTGCAGCCCGGCCTATGACATCGAGGCCATGATGGAAAAATATCCACCCCACACAGCCACCGAGAGCACGATGCAGAGGGATGTGGTGCAGACCTACGAGGGCAGGATGCGCCGCACCCGGGTGCGGCTGACCAAGCAGAGCCTTGTGGACCGGGCAGTGGAGAACGGCGTCAAGCCCTTTACAGCGCTGGCCGGTCTGCTGAGCCTTGCGCTGCGCAGCTATCTGGGCAAAGACGAGATCCAGTATTCCTACTCGGCAGATACCCGCAGGGAAGCGGGCGTGCCGGATGCCCTTTACAACTGCGTGTGCTCCTTCCAGAGCAGCGTGAAGCTGAACGAGGACACCCGCCTTGCGGACATCGTGCCGGAAATGGATGCCGAGGTGCTCCGCACCCTGCAGCCGGAGGCAAAGCTGCAGCGCATGGCCGAGCAGATGAGCTGGGTGTACAAGGTAGACCAGCAGAAAGCGCCCCTGCGCATCAAGCAGAGGGTGTTCCAGATGGGCGAGTACATCAGCGGTGTCCTGGCGGATTTCTGGCTCAGCTATCTGGGAAATCCGCTGCTGCCGGCCACGCAGGAGCTTCAGAAGTACACCAAAGACTTCAACGTCTGGGTCCCGCCGGATGGCGGCTCCATGGGCGTGGAAGCCTCCAGCCTGAACGGCATTATCACCCTGTGCATCGAGAACAAGGCCGAAATGCCAGGCCTTGCCGGGATGATCCGCACCGCCTTTGAAAAAGAGGACATCACGGTGCTGGAAGCCGTGGATCTGGATACATAAGTGCAGAACATAAAAAGCACTCTTTCCGGGCAGGAAAGGGTGCTTTTTTGCGTCTTATTCGGTCCGTGCAGGCCGTGTGGTCACCTCGCCGCAGCGCAGAGCCTCCTGTCGGCCGTTCTCCCGCTGAATGACCAGCCGCCCTTCCTCGTCGATGGCAAGGGCCTTTGCGGCGTAGGTCTCGGTCTCGGCACACACCGTCACCCAGTGGCCGGGCACAAAGCACCGGGCGCGGTACTCATCCAGACAGTCAAACGCCGGGCAGAGGGCCAGCAGCTCCCGGGCAATGGCTCCGGCCAGTGCGGCCCGGCTCACCGGGGCAGGCCCGCCGGGGTACAGGCTCCCGGCTTTGCGGGCCAGCTCCTCCGGCCAGTCGGCAGCGGTGGAGGTAAGGTTCAGCCCGATGCCCACCACCAGCCATTCCAGCTGTCCGCTCTCGAGGTTGGTCCCCGCTTCGGTCAGGATGCCGCAGACCTTTCTGCCCTGATAGTACAGGTCGTTGACCCACTTGACGGAAAGCTCCAGCCCGCAGAGCTTTTTCACGGCACGGCAGACCGCCACCGCTGCGCTGATGGTAGCGGTCTGGGCATTGGCAGCGGGCATTTCCGGGCGCAGCAACACGGAGCAGTAAACGCCCTTGCCTGCCGGGCTTTCAAATCTCCGGCCCAGCCTGCCGCGTCCGGCGCTCTGGTGGGCGGTGAGCACCAGCGTGCCATGGGGTGCACCATCCAGCGCCAGCAGCTTTGCCGTGCGGTTGGAGCTTTCCAGCGTGTCATATAAATAGATGGGTGCAGGGTAGTCCCCGATGGCTTCGGTGCAGAACGGGTCGCCGCCTGCCAGCCGGTAGCCCCGGCGGGGCGCAGCTTCCAGCGCGTACCCTTGGGCCGTGAGGGCCGCAGCGGCCTTGTGCACGGCAGCGCGGCTCACGCCGAGGGTCTCGGCCAGCTGCTGGCCGGAAACGTAGCTGCCCCCGGCAGCGGAAAGTGCCTGCAAAAGTGCCTGACGGGTACTGACAGCCATGGCCGAATGCCTCCTTTTGTGCTATACTACTTCTATTGTATCATAAAAATAAAAGTTTTTGCAGGATTTTGAACGGCTGTTTCGTATGAATGTGCAGAAGGGCAGCGCAGGGGCTGCACTTCGTCGGACTGGGACGAAACTGAAAGGAGGTGGGCAGGCCGTTGACGACCTTGGAATTCAGCGCGATGGTGCAGAAATACCAGTCGCTCGTATATACGGTCTGCCACCAGCTGGTGCCGGATGCCGGCGATGCGCAGGACCTGACGCAGGAGACCTTTCTGGCGGCATGGCGGGCCATTGACCGCTGTCCGTCCGGGTTTGAAAAACAGTGGCTGGCACGCATCGCTGCCAACAAAGCAAAGGACTATCTGCGCAGCGCATGGGTGCGCAGGGTGAACATTCCCGGCGACGATGTGCTGGCGCTGGAAGGCGCGCCGCCCGGCACCCAGCCGGAACAGCAGGTGCTGGATGCTCTGGGCGAAGAAGAGCTCACCGCCATGATCCTGGACCTGCGGGAGCCCTACAGAACGCCTTGCCGTCTGGTGCTGCTGGAACAGCACACCATGGCCGAGGCGGCACAGCTGTGCGGCCGCCCGCCCAAGACGGTGGAAGCACAGATCTACCGGGCAAAAAAGATGCTGGCACAGCAGATACTACAGCGTGAAAACGATGGAAAGGAGTGCGTACATGGAACTGTTTGACAAAAACGGCTGCCTGACCGACGAAGGCCTGCAGGCCCTGCAGGCAGGCGGGCTGGATGAGCTGGGCCGGCTGGAAACCGCCGAGCATTTATCCTACTGCGATAAATGCATGGACCGCTACACCGCTCTGCTGACGGCAGATGCGCTGGAAACGCCGCCGCACTCCGCGCACAAGGCGGTGATGGCCGCTATCTGGGTGCGGCTGATGCAGAACACATGGGGCCGTGCCGCAGTGGCCGGTGTGGCGGCGGTGCTGGCCTTTACCATGTGGCGCTCCGGCACCATAGACCAGCTGCTGAATTTCCGGCAGGAGCTGCACACATGGACACCGGAGACCAGCCAGAGCCAGACCGAAGAAGCCTTGCAGCTGGGCAAGCCGGTGGAAGATGGCCGACCGTCCGCCCAGCCGGAAATACTGGGAAAGCCAATGGACGACGACAAGCCGAAGCAGCAGGCTTCGCTGGCAAAAGCACTCAATGACCTGCTGTTCGGAGCCGGCGGCCCTGCAGCAGAAAAATACAAAATTCGCCACTTGCAGATCAAACGAAATAAGGAGATCGATTATGATGAAAAACGGAATCCTGACCTTCCTCTTCGCCTTTTGCCCGGGCGCAGGCCAGATGTATCAGGGCTACATGAAGCGCGGACTTTCGCTCATTACGATGTTCTGCGTGGCCTTTGGTGCGGGCACTCTGCTGGAAGTTTTGTATGTAGCCATGCCCATTGTGTGGATGTACAGCTTCTTTGACACCTTCAATCTCCGGGCGCAGATCGGCGCAGGCACCGCCCCGCAGGACGATTATCTGGTGCACATCAACTGGCACGACCAGCGCATGGAACAGTTCATGCTGGACAGCCACAAGCTGCTGGGCTGGGGCCTGATCGCGCTGGGCGCGCTGGTGGCCTACCAGAACATCCTTATGAACACGCTGGGGGATATCGTGTGGCGCTGGGGCCAGAGCAGCCCTTTCTTCCGTGCACTTTACCTGATGATGGATCAGCTGCCGGAGGTGGTGGTCTGCGTGGCCCTGATCATCTGCGGTGCGTGGCTGGTGCGCGGCCCCAAGGGCAGAAAGCAGAAGCCGCAGAACGATGCCGAAGATGAAGATTTTACCGAGTATACTGCACAGGATGCGCAGGCGGAGCCGGAAACAAAGGGCTTTGCCATGCCCAAGCTCTCGGCTCTGCTGGGCAAGCCCGTGACCCCGGACGATGAGACGGAGGATGCCGACGATGGACGAGACGAGAAATGATGCGCCGCTGACCGGTGAAGCACCGCAGCCTGCAAAACCGCAGCCGCTGCGCCGGGTGGGCAGCTTTACGCTGGGCGTATGCCTGATCGCAGCGGGCATCTTCTTTCTGCTTGCCTATTTTGTGCCGGGCGTTGACTGGAAGCTGATGCTCAAGATTGCCCCGGCGGCAGGGCTGATCCTGCTGGGCGGCGAGGTGCTCTTTTTTGCCGCCCGCCCGGGGCGCTGGAAGTACGATTTCTGGTCGGTGCTGATCTGCCTTGTGCTCATGGGCGGATGCTTCTGTCTGTCGCTGCTGCCGGTGGTGTGGGATGAACTCGGCCCGGAGCGGAATCAGGCAAGCATGAAGCTGGGGCAGGAATATACGACAGAAGCCTATGACAAGATCAAACAAACAGCCCCGGATATCCGTGTGAAGAATATCAGCGGAAACGCCTACCTGTACAGCAGTGAGGCGAAAACGCTGCGGGATGTGAATGCCGGAAACGGCTATCTGAGCCTGACTGTGGAGCTGTTTGGCGGCTATGACAGCGTACAGGCCTTTGCGCAGGACTGCCGCAGCGTGACCGATGCCGTGCAGCAGTGCAGCGCACAGCCGGATGAGCTGCGCATTACATGGTCGCCGGAGAACGACCCGGGCCAGAGTCTTGCCTCCGGCAGCCTGCAGAATGTGGAGCAGTACACGCTGGAACTGGAAGGCATCGCACAGCTGGACTGGACGGCTGACCAGATGGCAAAGCAGACCGAGGTGCAGTATCTGCTGGACGAAGAAAACGAAGAAACGGCAGAGTCCGAAGCTTTTTCCGAGGAAAGCGCGGAGCTGAGTAAGTGAAAAAATGCTTCCGTGCGGCGCACGGAAGCATTTTTTTGTACGTTTATACGGTCGATCTTACAGCTTTTTGCCGGTGAGCAGCTCGTAAGCCTCCAGATACTTGGCAATGGTCTTGTCAATGACATCCTGAGGCAGGTCGTAGTTGCTGTCGGGGTTGGCCTTGAGCCAGTCGCGTACGAACTGCTTATCAAAAGAGGGCTGGCTGTGGCCCGGTTCGTAGCCCTCCAGCGGCCAGAAGCGGGAGGAATCCGGGGTGAGCATCTCGTCGCCCAGCACCACGTTGCCGTTCTCATCCAGACCAAACTCAAACTTGGTGTCGGCAATGATGATGCCGCGGGAGAGTGCATACTCAGCACACTTCTTGTACAGGGCAATGGTGTAGTCGCGCAGCTTGGTGGCGTACTCCTCGCCGTGGCCGGGGAACTGCTTTTCCAGCACCTCGATGCTCTTTTCGTAGGAGATGTTCTCGTCGTGGTCGCCGATCTCGGCCTTGGTGGAGGGAGTGTAGATGGGCTCGGGCAGCTTGTCGGATTCCTTCAGGCCCTCTGGCAGCTGAATGCCGCACACCTTGCCGGTCTTCTGGTAGCTGGCCCAGCCGCTGCCGGTGATGTAGCCGCGCACGATGCACTCAATGGGCAGCATGGTCAGCTTACGGCACATCATGCTGTTGCCGTCGAACTGGGGCTGCTGGAAGAACTCAGGCATATCCTTCACGTCCACGCTCAGCATGTGGTTGGGCAGCAGATCGCGGGTGTAATCGAACCAGAACTTGCTCATCTGGGTCAGAACGGTGCCCTTTTTGGTGACCTTGTTTTTCAGGATGACATCAAACGCGGAAATGCGGTCGGTAGCAACCATGATGAGGCTGTCACCGTTATCATAAATCTCACGAACCTTGCCTTCTTTAATGGGCTTGAACTCAGTCATAATCAAACACTCCATTTTCCAATGCCGAAAAAGCGGCGGTGTATCTTACCTGATTATTGTACCATGTCTGCGGACAGTTTGAAAGAAACAGAATGAAAGGAAAATCAGGCCGTTTTTGCATTTTTCTCGTGAAAAATGTACGAAAAATAGAATCAAAATTCGGCGATTTGACGATAAAAGTCGTACTTTCACAACAATGAAGCACCTTTTTGTAAAATGTAGGCATGGACATTCCGGCGATTGTGCGGTATCTTATAATCAACATATTAGAATAGGGAGGGTTTACATATGGGCAGTTTTCCCAAAGATTTTCTGTGGGGCGGTGCCACCGCTGCCAACCAGTGCGAGGGCGCATGGCAGGCAGGCGGCAAGGGCCTTGCCACCGTGGATGTGACCCCGTTTGGCCCGGACCGCTTCCCGGTGGCGCTGGGTCGGCTGGAAATGCTGGAGTGTGACGACAAGCACTATTATCCCAGCCATGAAGCCATTGACCTGTATCACCATTATAAAGAGGACATCGCCCTCTTTGCCGAGATGGGTTTCAAGTGCTTCCGGCTGTCCATCGCATGGACCCGCATCCTGCCGAACGGCGACGATGCCCAGCCCAATGAAGAGGGCTTGAAGTTCTATGAGGATGTGTTTGATGAGTGCCACAAATACGGCATTGAACCGCTTGTGACCATCTGCCACTTCGATACCCCCATTGCCCTCATAAAAAAGTATGGCGGCTGGAAAGACCGCCGCATGGTGGATGCCTATGTGCACTACTGTGAAGTGCTGTTTGACCGCTACAAGGGGAAGGTGAAATACTGGCTCACCTTCAACGAGATCAACATGCTGCTGCATCTGCCCTTTACCGGCGCGGGGCTAGTGTTCTATCCGGGCGAGAATGTGCAGCAGGTGGAGTATCAGGCGGCACATCATGAGCTGGTGGCCAGCGCAAAGGCGGTCAAGCTGGCCCATGAAAAGATGCCCGGTGCCATGGTGGGCTGTATGCTGGCGGCAGGCCAGTATTACCCGCGCACCTGTGCACCGGAGGATATCCGTGCCGCGCAGGAAGCGGACCGCGACAACTACTTCTTTACCGATGTGCAGGCCCGGGGAGCCTACCCGGTGTGGGCAAAAAAGCGGATGGAGAAGGCCGGCATCACCCTACACACCGAGCCGGGCGATGAGCAGGTTCTGAAAGAAGGCACCGTGGATTTTGTCTCCTTCAGCTACTATTCCAGCCGCTGCATCACCACGGATCAGGAGATCCTGGCAGAAGAAAAGGCCGACGGCAATGCGGTGCTGGAAGCCGTGAAGAACCCGTACCTCAAGGCCAGCGAGTGGGGCTGGGCCATCGACCCGGTGGGCCTGCGCGTGACGTTGAACACCATCTACGACCGGTACGAAAAGCCCATGTTCATTGTGGAGAACGGCCTTGGCGCGGTGGATACCGTGGAAGCGGACGGTTCCATCCACGACAGCTACCGCATCGATTATCTGCGCGCCCACATCGAGCAGATGGAAAAGGCCGTCAACGAGGACGGCCTGCCGCTGATGGGCTACACCACATGGGGTCCTATCGACCTTGTGAGCGCATCCACCGGTGAGATGAAAAAGCGCTACGGCTTTATCTATGTGGATAAGGACAACGACGGCAACGGCACACTGGCCCGCAGCCGCAAGGACAGCTTCTACTGGTACAAAAAGGTCATTGCTTCAAACGGCACCGACCTTGCCTGAAATTTGCGAAAAAATAAATTTGTGAGAAAGAATTGGAATTTATGACACCTGAGATCATTGCACACCGCGGCGCGTCCTATCTTGCGCCGGAAAATACCCTTTCTGCGTTCCGCAAGGCGATGGAGATCGGCGCGGACGGCGTGGAAATGGACGTACAGCAGACCAGAGATAAAAAGCTGGTGATCCACCACGATTTTGTCATTGACTGGCACACCGATATGCGTGGCCAGATCTACGACATGACCGAGGGCGAGCTGAAGGCGCTGGACTTTGGCAGCTGGAAGGATGTGAACTATCGGAACGAGAGGATCGCTACCCTGCAGGAGGCACTGGCTCTGTGCAGGGAAATGGAAGGTACCATCGTTCAGCTGGAAATGAAGGCCACCATCGATGACGACCCGGATTTTGTCCCCCGCGTGATCGAGGAGGTGCGTGCAGCAAACATTACCGACCGGCTGGTGGTGATCTCGTTCAACCACGACCTGCTGCGGCAGGCAAAGCAGCTGATGCCGGAGCTGAAGGTGGGCGTGCTGGTCTACGGTGCGATGGAGACCATGGCGCTGCCCACTAGCACATGGGAAATGCTTGGCCTGCAGAACGGGCTGGAAGAGGATGATTTTCCACAGCTGCCGCCGCTGTCGGTGGAAAATGTGGATGACGAAAACTGCAGCTGGGCCCTGCGCTGGATGGGCAACCAGATCAGTATGCTGCAGGCGAACTTTCCGGGAAAGAGTCTGGTAGAGGTAGCCCAGCGCCTGCTGGAACAGCGGGACCCGGTAAAGTATGTGCAGACGCTGGACTTCAAGCCGGACTGGGTGAGCTGTGAATATCACACCGCTTACCAGCAGCCCAGCATGGTGCAGAAGCTGCATGATCTGGGCATCAAGGCGGCATACTGGACGGTGGACGGGGAACAGGCCGTGAAAGACCTTTGGCCCCTGCAGCCGGATGCCATCGTCACAAACCGCCCGGACCGCGTGCGGGAATGGATCTCTGAACTGGAAATGACAGAATAAAGGGCAGAAGCTGCATCCCTTCGGTGCGGCCTGATTCCCCAAGCAACATCTGAAAAGCAAACAGCGGACAGCCTGCAGGCCGTCCGCTGTTGTGCTATGCAAAAAGATGTTATAAAATATATCCGAGGCTCCGCAGCACGAACAGCCAGAAGGTCAGGCTGAATGCGCTGAACAGGGTGGTGGTAACGCACACGCTGCCGGTAAGCACACCTTCGTGGCCCATCTGCTTTGCCATAACGTAGCACGCCGGGGTGGTGATGCTGCCCAGCATCACCAGCAGGGCCACCAGCTTTTCGTCGGTAAAGCCAAAGCGCACAGCCAGCGGCAGGAACAGCGCAGGCAGCACCATCAACTTGACCACAGTAGCCACAGCAGTAGGCTTGAGGTATCCCAGAGCTTTTTGGCCCTTGAAGCCTGCACCAATGGCAAGCAGGGCCAGAGGGCTGGTCAGACCGGCCACATTGGAAAGGGCCTTATCCAGCATGGCAGGCATGGAAATGTGCAGCATGCTCCACGCAAAGCCCGCTGCAATGCCCAGAAGGATGGGGTTCGTCAGGATGCCTTTCACACTCTTTTTGAGCTTTTCGGCCATATTGCCGGTCTGAGCCTGCGCAGTGGGCGCTTCCAGCATCAAAATGACCACTGCCATGATGTTATACAGCGGCACACTGCCAAGGATCATCAGGCTGGACATGCTGGCATCGCCGTAGATGCTCTGCAGAAAAGCCGAGCCGAGGATGGCAGCCGACGAGCGGTAACACACCTGAACGAACTCGCCCACAAGGCCGGTGCCCTTTAAAAACAGCTTTGCCAGCGCCCAGATCACAAGGATGCACGCCAGTGTGACCGCAAAACAGAACAGCACATACCGGCCATCGAAGGTGGCGCGGACATCGTTTTTGCCAAGGTCGCGGAACAGCTGCACCGGCAGTGCCACATAAAACACGAACTTGTTGGCCCCGGCCACAAACGCATCGCTCAGAAAACCGGTGCGGTGCAGCACATAGCCCAGCAGCATGATAAAGAACAGCGGCATGGTGCTGTTCATGCTGAACAGAAGATTTTCCAGCATGGCTCACACCCCGCCGTGGCGGCGCTGCTCTGCCGCCAGCTCCTGCTGCAGGGCAGCTTTGCGGTGGTCCAGCAGCAGGTCTTTGTTGTACTTGAAGTAGCGCTCGCAGCCGTTCTCGGTGAGGAAGGCGTGGGACACCGGGTCCACCGTCAGCTCGGTGACGAACACCACCATCTCCTGGCTTTCGGCAAAGGCCTGTTCCATAAAGTCGAAAGCGGCTTCCAGCGCGGCGCTGGCGGTCTGCTGAGCTTTTTCGCGGTCATCGGCCAGCGTCTGGAACTGCCCACGCAGCAGCTCAAAGGCCTCCTGGGTCCCGGCGGCGTTGGCGCGGCGCAGTTCGCCTTCCCACCGGCGCAGCACGGCCTGCACCTGCAGGCGAGTGGTCAGGGCGTCGTGGCTCAGCAGGCCCGCGTCCCGCTGATGCTGGGTCTCGGCATCGTAGTCTGCGATCTGCTGGCTGAACAGCTCTGCAGAGCCGTCCGGCAGATCGTCCGGCAGGGTGGCAAGGGCCTTTTCGTCTCCCGCAGGAAGGCATAGCAGGCGTCGGCCACCGCATCTGCCTGCCGGGACGCAGCAAACCGGGTGTTCAGGCCCGCCAGAAGCAGGCTGACCAGCGACAGTCGCTCGTCAAACGGGGCCTGCAGCAGCCGGGCGAACACGGCGGGCTTTGCCTGCCCGGCCAGGATCTCCTCCACGCCGTAGTCATCGGCGGTACTTATAGTAAAGGGTCCAGATAGGCCGAGAAGTCCTCAGCGATCTTCGGGTGCTGGATGTATTCCTTGATGAGGTCCTCATCGGCCTGCAGGCCCAACTGCTCGTAGGTGTCCAGCAGATTCGACAGGTCCTCCCAGCCGCGGGCGGTGACGAACTGGGTGCCGTCCACGTCGGCGTTGATCTGGTAGAAGTTCTGAGGGTGCAATTCCAGATAGCTCAGGATGGCGCTGTGGATGTGGGCCGCCCGGGCGTAGTCCTTCCACACCGGCAGGTCGGGCTCAATGTCCATGCGGCGCACACGGTCGAGGGTGACGATGTCAAAGTCCCGGACGGATTTGTTGTACTCCGGCGGGTTGCCTGCCGCCACGATGACCCAGCCCGCAGGCACCGCCTGGTTGCCGAAGGTCTTGCACTGCAAAAAACTGCAGCATGGTGGGAGCCAGCGTCTCGGACACACAGTTGATCTCGTCGATGAACAGGATGCCCTCCGAAAGGCCGGTGGCCTCCATTTTGGCGTAGATGCTGGCGATGATCTCGCTCATGGTGTACTCGGTCACCGAGACGTCCTTGTCGCCGTAGTGGCGCTGCCGGATGAAGGGCAGACCCACGGCGCTCTGGCGGGTGTGGTGGGTGATGGTATAGGCCACCAGTGCCACCCCGCACTCTCTGGCCACCTGCTCCATCACCTGGGTCTTACCGATGCCCGGAGGCCCCATGAGCAGGATAGGCCGCTG
>ENA-OQBL01000156-OQBL01000156.1-human-gut-metagenome-genome-assembly--contig:-NODE-156-length-39868-cov-22.955889_pt1 | contig 39868 bp, 34 predicted proteins | sample MGYA00242747_ERZ504553 | MGnify/ENA primary metagenome ERZ504553 (study PRJEB26092, sample SAMD00036240) | human gut metagenome | host: Homo sapiens | study: EMG produced TPA metagenomics assembly of...
TTTGATTGTTGGTTGTGGTGACTTAACAATACTACTATTAGGACTTGGTTTCCACTGCTTTTTATTTAGGAAAAGAAAAACTGCGTCACAGCCTTGGCAGGCCATCGCGCAGCGATTTTGTTCAATTTAAATTTATACACCTTATATTTCAGTATTATTAGTACTGGGTTTTGATAGTATAAATTGGTTTTCGACAACAAACATATTATTATAACACCTAGAAAAATCATCAATAATAAACCATTCCACGTCGAAATATCGTTAACCAACAATGGCAAAATAAGTGTAAGAAAGAAATTCAATCCGGCATCTTTTTCTTCTTTGATATCCTTAACTTCATAACCCCCAACTACGTCATATCGTTGAAAACATACAAATTTAATAAATATGATCAAAGACACAATAACCCAAATCAAACAAATCCACATTCCTATATATAACGGCAAATGTTTATAAATCATCTGAATATTGAACAAATTGCCAACCACACAACCAAACTTCTCAAATGGAAAATATTGCAGTATTGTTAGTAAAAATAACGGACTTAACGACAAAATAATCAATTGCTTCTTCAATCACTTCACCTCTTTTCCTTCTTGACAATATATATTTGTTTTGACTTTTCGCTCCCATTCCAATTATACCACCTACCCTCATTAATCTCTACCAGAATAATCAGTATTATCAATGCTTTCGAGCCTTTCCCACCTCCCCAAACTCATCCCGAAACTTCCACTTTATCTTCACCCTGTCCTTTGCATACACGACAATCTCCTCCACAAAAGCATCCACCATTTCTCTGTTAAGTCCCGTCAGCTTCAGCTGCCCTTCCAGCATCTCCAAACCTGCCACTTCCGGCACATCCATATCTGCCATCTTGGTGACTGCTGCCATCTGCTCTTCGATATTCTCCTGTAGGCGCTCAAGCATCTGCTCATATGTCTTACGCTGTTCCAGATATGTTTCTTTATCTGTCATTTCCAGCTTGTAGCTTTCATAAGCTTCACGCAAATCCTTTTCAATTAGTTCACGGCTATGCTCCATATCTGAAAGATGCTTCTCTGCCTGCTTTAATCGCTCTGCCTGTTTCTCCCGCTGCATATCCACAACATTTCTGGAATCTACCAGGACATCAATCATCATCTGAAGTGCTTTCTTCACAACGCTCTCCATATCCGCATCCAGCACACTGATATTGCATTTTTCATCAGTCTTGTCCAGATAATGATTTGCACAATAATACTTCGGTCGACCGGCATAAGTATGAGACAGGCGATGCCCACAGTTACCACAGATCATTTTACCAGTCAGGCAATGTGTTTCATGCTTTCTTTTGGCACTGGCACATGTATTTCCTTTTCGCATGGCAGCGACTTTTTCAAAATCCGCCTTGCTGACAATTGCTTCGTGACAATTTTCCACACGCTTCCATTCATCCTCTGGAAGTGCTTTGGCGTGTTTATCGCCAACATTCTCACTCTTGAATCGGCTGTAAACCATCGTGCCGGTGTACTGCTCATTTCCGAGGATTCTTCCTATTGCAACATTATTCCAGAGAGGCTTTTTCTCACGATATCTGGCAAGTTGCTTTTCACTTCCAGACTGCATGGCAATATACACTCCCGGCGTATCTATTCCATCCCGGTTCAGTCCTTCTGAAATTTTGTACATAGATTTTCCAGACAGAAACTCTTTGAAAATGCGCTTTACAATCTGACTGGCAAACTCATCCACAACCAACTTATGCTTGTCCTCCGGACTTTTCACATAGCCATAAGGAGCATAGGTAGCTATGTATTTACCATTGCCACGCTTTGTATCAAGTGTCAATGATACTTTGGAAGACTGTTCCTCACTGAAGAAATCATATAGAATCCCCTTAAATGCAACATCAATCTCACCGATACCACCCACATAATCTGCGCTGTCATAATTATCATTTATGGCAATAAATCACACACCCATAAAAGGAAATATTTGTTCAATATACTTTCCCTGCTCGATATGATCTCTAGAAAATCTGGAGAAATCCTTTACAATAACACATGAAATCTGCTTTCTTTTCACCATTTCCAGCATTCTCTGCATATCCGGGCGGTTCATATTTTTACCAAAATAGCCATCATCCACAAACTCCACCACTCTCATTTTGCGAAGTTCCTCATTTTTATTAATAAATCCACGGATAAAAGCACGCTGATTGGTAATACTGTTGCTCTCATCTTTTACAAATTCATCTTCATTTGATAATCTCAAATATACTGCAATCTGCCCCAGATATGCTATCAACAACTCTTCCAGAGTTGATTGTTCTCCGTATGACATGGTTACTTTTATGGTATTCCCTTTACCCGTATCCACCTTAATTGTCTTTGCTTTAATATCTATTTTTCCTCCATCTGCGTTACCTCCATAAAAAAATCGCTACCCATAGCTCATTTGAAAATGCATAAACTATGGATAACGATTTTGGTTATCACTTATTTTGTTTTGGACTTCTCTTAATGTCCTATGAAGGTATACGCCGGTCTTCCTAACCCCTCATCGCCCCGTATACGTAGAGGTGTACTCACCTCCGGGAATTACAGACGAGCCACTATCTGTGTTCACGACGCCCTTCTCCATTCCGGAGAAGCACTATCTCCCCTACCTGCATTGCAGGGATCGGGACGAACTTCTCGCCCCTCATGGGTTATTATCCTTACGCAACATACCTGCTCCCGCATTGCCCGAACTTCCGTCCAGCCTCTTGGCCTTCATCTCTCAATCCATCAGCCTACTAATATGATAACTGTGACTTTCATCCTGCGGGTATATGATCCGTAATTTTACTCAAATCTGTAACTGATATTCAGTTGTCAATTTTCATTTTCTCTTTGGCTCGTCTCAAGCCTGGATATAGTATAAACCAATCCGGTGTCGTACACAAGGGACTATCATGGTTTATTTTCTCGAAAAAGGTGACAGTTTGTGACCTTTTTCTGATTTATGCAAAAACATCATACTGCCTTCCGTCGTGATTGTACACTTCGGCAAAGTATGAAATTTGCAAATCGTGATTCATTATAAGATGGGAGCTTGTGTCTGTCTATGGACAGGGTTGGTGTTTTTTCGGGGATTTACACTGGAATTTGGTGTTTTAGTGCTTGTATTTAAACAAAAAAAATAGAGCGCCGTCGCAACGCCGCCCTTACAAAAACACATAAGTGTTTTATGATTCTATCCATAGTATATGTAGATTTTTTGAAAAAGTCAATACTTTTCCTCAAAATCTGCTTGTCCAAATTTATCCAAACAAATTTTTTATAACTTTGTAAACAAAATCAAAAGTGCTTGTTATCAGCTGATTCTTTTGGAAAAATTCCTTTTTTTCTCTAATACGAACATCAAACAATTGCTTAAGCTCATTAATTCGGTGTTTTTTTACTTTTTCGGATACGACCATATTATATACACAAAGCATACTAACGAACTCTAAAACCGCACGACAGGACAATTTCTTTTGCCTCTGATTTTTATTTATATCTGGCATTGTTTTGATTATTCGATATATGGCTGCCGGAGCTATAGAACTTCCCGGATTCAAATCCGCAATGATACAATTATTATGTGCACATCCATTTCGTAAACTCTTTACCAGATTAATCATAGATATATCAACTGGCATACCACCCTTCAATCCATAATAATATTCATAAAAACGAATGAAATCTCCAAAACTCAATAATTCCATCAATACCCAAGCCGGACAATCAAACGCTATTATTTTATTTTCCGATTTTCCCTTCTGAGATTTATGCACTCTTTGAATCGTAAAGTATTTATTGATTAGGTTTCCAGTAAACGGAGATGAACTTGCAGCTTCTATTTTACCAACAATATATGGATTATTACTCAAAAAATTATCAACTATATCATAACCATCTTCCCCGGAATCATTTTCAAGATTCTCCAAAAGTAGCACCTTTAGATCATGTTCAATATCAATGCACATCTTTGTAACCAAATTTCTCAGATGCATATCCACCGTCGACAATTCCTGTAAATATGCAAAATCTAAATCAATGTATTTTCCTTTTGACGGACCATTTAAGTATTTCTGATAATTTTTTCTATATGACGCAGTACGCAAATAATTATTTATTTGCGCTAAATATTTTTCTGCATTATCTTCTGTTACATATTTGAATGAGACACCCTTTTCATCACGTAATTTATCTACTAATGCTTTTGATGTCATCTTTGGTTTATCTGTTCTATTCATCTTCGCCCCCACTCACCAAACTATCTGTTTCATTTATATATACTACTATTACCATTTACAATTCCATGTCCTCAAGTACCATATCCTGTATTGCTTCTTCCACAACCTTCACACACTCATCCGTATGCTTCTTTATATCATCACCCCAAAAGCGGATTACCGTCCATCCTTCAAATAATAATCTCTTGTTTACTTCGTCATCCCTCTCTCTGTTGCGGGATATCTTACTTATCCAAAATTCACTGTTATTACTCTTCTCCAGCCTGGGTTTTAATACTTCCCAGTCCTTTCCATGGAAAAATTCTCCGTCACAGAAAATTGCTATCTTATATTTTGTCAGCACAATATCAGGATTCCCAGGTAACTTTTTATAATTTTTCCGGTAACGATATCCTTTTGCCCACAAAGCTTTTCTAAGGATAATTTCAATTTTAGTATCTTTTCCATGAATATTTTTCATGTTTTTATGTCTTTGTTCTTTAGTTAAATTATCCGCCATGTATATCACCTTCTTATACTGTGTCTCCACCATCTAACACAAAACTAAAAAGTTATCACAAAATATTTTGTACTTTTAGAACTGGCAAAATAGTTCATATAAAATCCCATAGTACATTCTTTCCGGTACTGTTAAAATTATAATAATATTTTACAAAGGCTGATTTTCCATCTCTATCCTATATTTTCTCTAATTCCATAATTATCTACAATATCTCATATTTTATAATTCTTTTATTCCACAAGAAACCATGTACTCATATATTTTATCATAATTCCTATAATCTCTTGTCGCATCTTCCTCTTCTTCCACTCCGCGTGGAACAAATATAACCATACCTTGTCTTGCTCTAGTCAATAAAACCCTATAAGAATTTACCAAATATCTTTGTTGTTCAGGCTTATTTCTCCGTTGCCACTTGGTTCCTCTAAATGAATAAAATAACCAGTCTGTATTATCATCATTTCTTCGTAAATCTGCATCCCAGCAGACAACAGCCCAATCAATTTCCAATCCCTGAACTTTAAACTCACTAGCAACAATTTCCATCATGTTTGAAGAACGCAAATCATCAGGCGGTGCCAAAAACCAGTTTTTCACATCAATCTCAGTTGATACATATATACCTTCCGGTTTAAGTCTTTGAGCACTACTACAAGCCAACATTCCACATCTTTGTGAACCGCGTACTTTTCCTTTTGCCCATTTTTTTGCCTCATTTGCATCCCTTGTTATGTATACTGGATATTTTTCAAATATGTACTGATATATTTCTTTTGCAGTTTCCGGCTCATTATTAAGTAATGCATCTACAAATTGACATTGCTTATCAGCCCTAAAAGATCTTATCGATGTCTTTAGATGCAATGCCTTCTCTGCATGACATCTATCACATGAAATAATCATTTCTTTATCAATGTTTTTATCTTCAACTTGCGAAAAAATATCTGGAGAATAATACATTTCCCATTGGCCAAAATCCTCGATTCCACACCTAAACCATTCATTTATTCCAACTTCACCATCATATATATCTTGCCCCAAACCAACCAAACAAATCATCACTGCCCAATCCTTATGTCTATCCATAATACTATATAATAAGTGTGGCTCACTTACCGCCATTGTGGGATCATCATGTTTTCTACGCATTTTTTCCACATTCCACACCCTTTGCGCTTCGTCAAAAATCAAAATATTCTCCGCTGTAGGTTCATTATGTTTAGCATTATCCAGCTTAAAAGAATAACTGCTTTGAATAAGTGCATTTATGGCAGCTTCTGTTTCCCTTTTATTTATATTTTTATCGGCTACGCTCTTTTTTAATGCCTCTCTCAGTACTTCTACCAATGGGCCATTACCTGACAAATATACACTAAGACTATCTCGTCCTTTTTCCAAATTCTTAGCGACAACATCCAATCCAACCAAAGTTTTTCCAGCCCCTGGGACTCCTGTCACAAAACAAATACATTTTTTCTTTTTCTCTCTTGCATAACATACGATTCGATCAATTACGCTCTCGCATTCATTAATATTATCTTGTCCAGCTTCCGACTGTGCAATTTGACTAATATCATGTGTGTTATAGGCTTCTATTGCCGCTGAAATAATCGTTGGTGTTGGATAATAAGGTGAATTAAACCACTTTTCAAAATCAATCTCATCATCAGAACCATACACATCAATTATTTCCATTATCTTTGGGATCAAAGTATCTATATTCTCTCTCTGCAAAAAAACTTGTTTGTCATCATAATGATTTATAACTTGTGGTTTGCTATATTTTGGTGCATCAGTAGCTATCAAAATAGGGCAAACATACAAATCCTCCGATTCCTTATGGAAGTTTTTAATATCAATTGCATAATCCTCTGCTTGTTGTGCATCTTGAGCTGTAAAAGCATTCTTCCCATTCTTGAACTCAAGTGAAAACACCATATGGCGAATAAGCAAAATAATATCTATGCGCTTTCCAAGACGAACGATATCATATTCAAAAATGATATCCCCCTCCATACCACATTCTTCTAATCGTCTCTGCAACTCACAAATTTGATTTTCCCATGCATCAGACTGTTCTTTGTTTATCTCAAAAGAATGCCTAACTAGTTGTCCTATTATCGATGTAGATTTATCTTTGATAAATCCTGGAATAGAATTGCAATAATATGCTTTTCCACTTTGTGTTGAAAATGTATATTTGTTCATGACACACCCTCCTAATGATATGGACGTAAAAGTGAACTTCACGTCCATATCATTATTTCATTTCTTCATATATATCTCTCAATTTTTTATATTCTTCTCTGTAACCTAATATTTCTAATACTTTTTCTGCAACAGCTCTTCCCAATACTGGTGGAACAGCGTTACCTATTTGTTGGTATACCGAATCCTTAGTGCCAAAAAATATATAATTATCAGGAAAACTTTGCAAGCGTGCTGCTTCTCTGGCACTAACTGCTCTATTCAACTCAGGATGTATCCACATTGATTTTCTAACGTTTACAACAGTATCAGACGGCAAGTCATATACCAATCTCTTATATATAGTATTTTGTGTTCTTGCTGGATTTTCGTATGTACTTTTTAATTCATCTGGCAACGAATGGAAATTCTTTCCCTGTTCTATCATTTCAAAGCGCTTTTTTGCTGTATCTCTTGTTTCAGTACAAACATGATTAAATATCTCTTTCCTATCATTCAAAACTAACTTTCTATAAAATGAGTTTATTACCGGAATATATTGACGTTTTTGTATTTCATCCATGCTCCCAACTGTAGGTTCATATTTTGATAAATCTGAAATTGCCTGCTTGACCGTTACATAATCCTGTGGATTTTTAATCAATTCATCTGGAAGCTCAATTTCTGTTTTCGCTTTTCCCTTCTTCACCCCTATCATAATAAAGCGTTCTCTATTTTGTGGCACGCCAAATGAAGCCGCATTTAGTACTTTGCCATTAATTTCATATCCCAACTTTTTTAAAGCATTACGAATGAAATCAATCACTATATAAGTACGCATTCGCACCGTAATTGTCCTATTGGATAAAACAATACTATATATTGCATCTTTTGAATTTAACTCTACTATTCCTTGAAAGAAACGTTGAATATCCCAAAAAACCTTCAAATCATTAAATTTCTCTATGCCTTTTTCACCATTTGTATCTATTAGTGCTTGCAAAATTCTACGTGCTTTATTTGTAGAGTCATTATACCAATCTGGCATATTATCCTTATTCACCATATGTGAAACTATAGTATTGATTTTTTTTGACATTAAATGTCTTTTGAAAATATTTTTTTAAGTCTTTTCTTTTTTTATATAAATTGTATACTGTATATAATTCCTCTTCATTTAATAAAACTAATTCATCTGAATTATACATACTGCATAATTTATTTATTTCATTAACATATTCGCCTTCATACAGGACTACATCTTTATCATGAATTGGAAGATGTAATTCATGCACAATATATCCTTGATCTTCTTTTGTCAAGCAAAAAGAATGTTTATCAGATGTTATTGTTTTCACATTTTCCATTACAAATACATCAGGATTAAGTGCCTCTATTGCTTTGACATAACGCTTAACAAGTTCATTACTACCATTTATCAAATGCCTTCTTTGTCTATTAGCATTTGAAAATCCTTGGCAAGGTGGTCCCCCTATTACTACGTCTACCTTTCCATTTTCTTCAATTATTTTATCGAAATCAACCTTCATAATATCATCATAATTTTTAAGTCCAGGATGATTTTTCATATATGTTTTAGCCGCATTTGCATTATTTTCCACGATAGCAACAACTTCGAACTGTTCCGTCATTTCGAATCCTAAACTGAGACCACCCGCTCCCGCAAATAAATCTAAAATTTTATACATTTGGCACCTCTAAATCAATTTATTCTTATATCTATTCTTTAATAATTCCCAGCAGTCTTCTTTTTTACACCATTGAGTAATATTGATTCCTTTTACTACAGGATTCATAAAATGATTCCATACCACCATTATTAAATCCTCTATAATAAGTGACAATTCCGGAGATATTGCTTGCATTTTCCAAATCTGCTCGTCTGATACATCATTTGAAAAAAATTCAGCAAGTAACGCAATTGTATAGTAATCAATTTGTGCTTTATAACCACCAAAATTTTGTTTTGCAACCAATTTATCACACTCTTTGAACAAAATTACCTTCGCAATCATACTAATATATGTATCTTCCGTAGGCTCAGGAACTTCTCCTCGCTTTATCATCGCTGAAAACTCAATAAAATTGGTTTCTAATCCTTTACTAACCACATATGGATATTTCATCCATGCCATCATACACTTAGCAGCCACTGTCTTTGAAATACACATAGACTTAGGATTAAGCGCTTTAAATTTTTTCTTCAATGACGGAGTCGGTTGACGATTCACATCAACCATATATTGTCCACGAGCTCGTTCATAATACCATCTTTGAGTTGATTTACCATTTTCTACCGGAACATATATCTTTCTAGACAATCTTTCCATTTCAACGTGGTATGAATCATTCGCACTAAAATCCGACATATTAATCTTATTCTGACTATTGGCATATTTTGATATATATCCTACCATTTCTTCTGTTTTACTCTCATCTCTAATAACCGTAAGTTTTATCTGAACATTTACAGAAGAAATATCTATACCTGTTTGCAATGCATTGTATATTGAGGCGGTTGTCTGTCCACCATTAACAATCTGCCAATCGGTAACTTCTTTTATTACGACAAAAGTATCATCACTTTTATCTTCATCCACAATGATGCTTTTTGCAGTTGTAGAAATACCATTATTGTATGTCATAAACATTTCCGGTTCATTTTGCAATGTGTTTTTTATTCCCTGATTTATCTTTCCTGTTGCTTGTAAAAATGAACGAACATTCTTTTCTATAAGACGTTGTCCTTCATCTCTATAAATCTCTGCTAAACATTTTCCCGGAATGACTCCAATATAACAATCATATATTTCATTTTCCTGCTTTACTTTAATCATTTTCAATGGGCAATTATATTTATTCTGAAATCTGACAACCAAATCTTCATGTGCCTTTTTTTGATATAAAGATTGGCAAACTCTTTCCAAATCCCAAACATCAAATTTAACCATCACCTTATCTATCTTTACACTAGCAGGAATATCCGGGGTAGTTTCTCTATTCGTCATAAGAATAACTCTTATATTTTCTATTTCTTGCTCATATCCATTAATATATTCTGAAATTATATATCCCGGATCCGTTTCTTCTACATTATCGAAATATCCCGATTTGCACATACGATAAAATTTTGTTGCCTGTTTTGAATACTTTGTAATATCTATTTTTCCCATTTTGGCAACTTCAATTCTATTTTCAAACACACTCACCACTAATGTTAAGGTTTGAAAATATTCATCAAATACGTACCCATTTATTTTAGCTTTCTCAAAATCTTTTTTATAACCCATAACATTACAGTTATTCATAAAGGATTCGCCCGCATCAATAACATATGTAGAAAAAACACTAGTAAATGCATCTTCTGTACTGCACTTCTCATTATTTTTATATTCCTGTACTTCTTCTATAAGTTCTTCATTAAACTGCCTCATTTGTTCTGTAACCACTACAAATCAACTCCTTTATAAAATGATTCTATTGTTATTTGAAACGAGTTACATGCATCTAATGACAGCGTGTAATCTACAGAAGTAATTCCCTTATTTAGCATTTTTGCTGTAATTCTTGGAAATCCATCTTCTACATCATAACAGTTCTCTTCCCTAAGCTTAAAATGTAACTTGTATAATTCCGGCATTTGATACACGTATCCTATTTTCAGTAATTTATCATAAAATTTTATCCGATATTCCGGACTAAGCATTGAAGCTATTCTTTCAACAATTACAGGTAAAGTTTCTCCATCAATTTCACTTTTTTTAAGTTTAAGATATAACAAATATAATCGTCCCAAAACACCTGTATCATCCAACTGATATTCACTGCTAATATTTACTTTATTTGGACCTTTTACACTCGAACTTTTCACTTCAACGGCATCAATGCCACAATAAAAGTCATGTGTTTCAGAATTACAACCTGTCCAGCATTCAACAGCTTTTTCGCCCTTTAATGTAATTAATTTATCAAGTAAATATAGTTCTCCATATAATCCTTGTTGCACATTATCAGATAAGACGAAGTCCTTATCAAACTGAAAGAACACATTCCATTTTATTAATACAGCCTTAATCTTATTTAATATTTCGTTTTTAGAGGACTCATATAATGTATCTATTATGTCTTGCATTACTATAAAATATATTTTTTTATCGAAATCTTCCATCTGTTTAAATGATAGAAATTTTCTTTTTCTGTTATTATCATCATAAAGTTCAGACATGCGTTCTTCCATCCCCTTCCATTTAGGCATGGAATTTAAAAAAACACTTGTAACATTATCATCTATTGCCACACTCACTTCACAAAGTTGTGAATTTTTATATACACTAATCAACATAACTACATTATCCTTAAATTCAAATCTTCTGGATAATACCTTTGATTCTTTATACTGTTCCTTTACGAAATCACCTATTATATCATTATATACATTAGTCAAAAATATCATATCCATCACCTTTCGTTGCTATCGGATTAACCTGGTAAGAAATAGACTTTCCATTTCCTTTTGGAAATACTACAACCAAGCCAAACGGTGGATTATGCTCTCCGTTCCCAATCTTAAAGTTGCTTGTTTTTGCTTCTGCATCATGATAATCAATAGGATATATCAACAATAATCCCTTTCTGGGATCCATTTTTGCTCTGATATTTGCTGCAATAGTACTTTCTTTTCCCTTATCTGAAGATTCTTCCATATGTAATGCCTCTTCGTATTCCTGTTGATTTAAAGCATAATATTCGTGACCTTTCGATTTCAACATATGTACAGAGCAAACTTTACCATTTCTTAACGGAACAACACTATTTTCTCCATGTCTCGTAATACCATTTCTAATTTTATACCCAGCTATCTCAAATCCCGGATTAGTCTTTCCAACATTAATTAAACATACCGTCCAATCAATTAATAAATTATCCTTGTTTTGTTCTTTTATATATGTCGCGATATTATTACCATTCACCTTACTAGCATATTTAGATGTCTTAAATTCTGTAAAAAATTCAATTATTTTGTGTGATGAAACATTCTCAAGAAACAAATGATTATTATCAGCACTCCTTCCAAGATTTGCAAAATGTTCCTCCGAAGAATAAATCCTTGACGCTGTAGAAAACAGCCGATTCACAGCATTATAATTATTTTCGTACTGTTGTACATCAACATCAATATCTCTCGTAACCGTTAATGTATTACTAAAATCTAATTTCTGCATTGTTCCTGACTTAACTTTTCTCGGACTTGAAATCTTTAATTCTGGATGTGTTGCGACACGTAATCCAAAATCCATTGGCTTAGCTTTTTCATCACACATATAAGATATTTGATCACGCAAATTATCTGTTGCAAACGCAATCCTTGCAAACCATCTATGAATATCTTTTGTAACAAACACCCTGCACAAATCTGCATACTTAGGTCTAAATCCAAACCACCTACCCATTTGCATTAAAGTATCATAATACTTAGACTCTCTGGTAAAATAACTAATTGATAAGCCTTCCAATGTTAGACCTCTTGAAAATTTATCTCCTCCAATCGCTATTACATTGTATTCTTCCCCTTCATGCTCTTTATATGCCAATGAATCCTTGCTGTTACCATTAATTACATTTATCCTTATTTTTTCGTCATTCATTAATCGAAGAATTTCCTGATACACTTCATCTAAAGAAAATTTCCCCGCACCTTCCATATATCTGCGAAAATCATTTATCATACTATTAGTTGTTGGAACATAATCATTTTTCATTATTCGATAAATTTCTTCTTTTGTTTCTCTATCTCCATCTATAATCATAGGTTGTAACTCATTACAAAAGTAATCTCTCACCTTACGTTCTAACATCTCCTGCATGTTCTTTATTCGTGCAACATGTATTAACATTGTATTTGGTTTGTTTATCTCACCTCTACAATTGCGAACAGCAATTGAAATAAGAAAACATTTCATTGCATATCTTAAACTATCTGGCAAATCCCCTACCGTTTTTTTTCGTGTATTAACAAAATTAGTTTCTGTAATTTTTCTTATCAATGGCATCGGTTTTATTTCATCGTTGTCCGCTCCATAGCCAAAAAACTCATTAGCTCCAATATATCTGTACGGTTTAGGCAAACTTATAATACAATCTGCCGGAAATAAATCATTTCCTAATTCCTCTGTTGCAACTCTTATATCATTAGGAATAAATATATTTGCGTAAGGAGTTGCCGTGTATCCTACATAAGATCTACACTCAAACATTTTAAACAATGAACGAATTAATTTATTTATAGTCTTAACATCATATTCATCAATCACATTGCCATTCTCATCATAATCATATCCAGTATTTACAGATGCTTGGTCGGCTTCATCATCAATAAGCAATAATGGATATTTTGCGTTCATAAAAAAATGCCCATTATCATCAACAGAAGCTTCGCTATTGCTTTTAATATTTTCTATCAAATTCTCCAATGTCGATTTTATTTTTTTAGTTACAATAATAGTTGCATTATCTGGTGATGTCAGAATTCCTGACCTATCCTTTGTAAAGTCTCCTTTTTCATCTCGGAAAGTCAATGTTTGTACAAATCCTGCATTATACAATTTTCCTACACCTATTTTATTTTTTTCAGCTCGTTCTCTTTGCTTCTGTTTTGCAGCTGAATCAGTCTCATATCCTAAAACCTCCTCATCAATACGCGATTGTGTTTGACTTCTAAGGTTATTATGAATCCCTGCCAATACAATAATATACTTATATCCAGCATCTAACGCCTTATTTATCAATCCAATATAATTTGCGGTTTTTCCTGATTGTACATATCCAACAACCATAGCTCGTCTCTCCTCTGAAACCGCTTTTCTTGGGTCCGCAATCGAATTCAATAAAGTATCTGTTGTATTGTCAATGCTTTTCTTAATTGCACTCCTTTCCCATCCTTTTTCCTCATAAAGATATTTATAATATCTATTCCAAAAACTCAATTTATCATTATTCTCGTTACGATAATCTAACCACCACGTTTCACTTTCAGCTTCTTCTCCTAACAGAACTGATGGTTCATCCTCTTCTCTTTCTCTACTAATGCGACTATGTAAATATTTTTTTAATGCATCACAATCCTTCACTTTCGGAGAAAACATCATTACGGTATCATCTACTGCTTTATCAATAACAACATTCAAATCGTCGCCAATCATTTTTTTAATAGATTCATTACACATCATATATGCAATTTCGTATATGTTATTTTCATCTTGAAACATCGTATCTTAAACCTCCTAAATGAACTTATTAATCTCGTCTCCTAAGTATGTATACTCTGGTGCCTCTTTGAAAACTTCATAAATTTCTTCCTGTTCATACCCCAATTCTTTAAGTACCATTATTTTCTCTTTCACTGCAAGTAAATCTCTACTTTTTACTTCATCATTAATTTCTGTACTATTAGTTGTCGCAATAACACCACTCAACATTGACGGTGAATAATTCTCTATCAATGAAAGATACGTCTTTAACTCTTTCTTAGTTTCTTCGTTCAACTCCTGCATCAATTTAATAAGCATGGGATGTTTCTTATTTAAATAAAACATATAGTTTCCAGATGAATTTTTTCTTTGCTCCCATACATATTTTAAGCTTGTATTGTTTCCAGTATTCCGCCTATTGTAAACACCTCTTGAATTATATACTGCTACTGATTTTTCTATTGCCAAATATGCAATTTGTATTACGCTTTCTTCTATAGATACCGGTAATGTTGCTTTTGATTTTTTTATATCTATTCCCCATTCAAAATCACTCTCTGAACTCATATCCAATTTTATACGTGCCAAATTATATGCTGGTTCCTTTTTGAATTTTCCAAACCATGTACCATATACTATAAGTCTTCTGTTTCTGTATACATAAAACCCCTGATGAGCCAACCAATCTTTAGCTCCTCCTGCCTTTTTGAATGCCTCCTCATCCTCAAATTTCGTTTTATGAGGAAGTATATATGGCTCAATTGAAACAATCGTTTTTCCATCAAATAATTCCTCACATGCTAACTCCATTGTTGCCGGATTCTGCCTTATAAACGGATTCCATGCTTCCAGCAAGTTCTTATTTACATATATTTGCAAATTATCTTCTTCTATAAATCTATGGAAAATCATTGCCAAATGCTTCTTTACTTTTTCCACCGTCTTATAAAATTTAACTTTTGATTTTTGCATATTGTTTTCATCTATCAGTTTATCCAACATAGATAAACTAATCAAAGTGCCTTCATCCCAATTTTGAAATTCAATCTTGTCAGTTTTTGACTTTATATATGTATCTATCTTCTCATCAGAATGTATTAATATTTCCCATTTGTCTTCATTTTCCACATATTCAAGATTCCATTCCGCATTATTAATTTCATCTTTTTGCTTTGAAATCACAAGTAGTTGTTTTCCAAGTGAAAATGAAGCAGTTTTCATCCCCATACCAAATCTCCCTAAATCACTTGCACTTCGTGTAACTCCCGGATCTGAAGAACCAATTTTCATTGAGTCTAACAATTCCTTTTTTTGCATTCCTTTACCATTGTCTGCTATTAAAATTGTCTGATCATCCCAATCAAAATACAATTGAATCGTATTAGCCCCACTCGATATGCTATTGTCCACAATATCTGCTATTGCAGTTTCCTCTGTATATCCTACCGAACGAAGAGATGATAATAACATCTTTGCATTCGGCATCAACTCGTAAGTTTTTTCCATCTTTTATATTCCTTTCTCCGTCCAGTAAAAATATATCTTTTACCATATCATTATTTTTGTTATATAAAACGAACTCATAGCTTCTACATTATCCCTTTTCCTATTTAACTTCTTTATAACACTTTAAATATTCCCGTATCCATAATCCAATCTCAACAGAAGCCATTTTTCCTTGTACACGCATCAAATTCATAAATTCCTCTTTTACACTAGGCTCAATTGAAATTTCGATTTTAGCTGTTTTTCTCCTTCCAGCCGGTCTACCGCCATTATTTTTCTTATTATTCGTCATGGTAATTTCCTCCATCTATGATACAAAAATTATACTAAGTTTTTATCATGATGTAAACCTGTTTTTAACCATATTCTATAGCAAAATGACAGGGCACACCTATCGTGCCCTGCCTCCATCCTTTCTTCCCATAACCTGTTCTTGCTCCATCGCCAATATCTTTTCATAAATAGCCTGATAATCTTCAAATATCTTATCCTCATCAGAAGTATCAACTCCACATGCCTTGCAAACAGCACTATATAGCTGAATATTGTATGAATTATTATCTGGCTGAAACTGTAGCATCCTTGCCTTCTCGATAACAAACAAATCATCAAAAGCAATTCCCCGCTGTTTAATCTCCTCCAGCACCGCTTCTGTCTTGTTTTTGACAACCAATTCACACATGCCCTTATAAATCAAATCCGTTCACCAATCCTTTCCTAATCAACTGCCACCTTGACAAACACAAGAAATACTCTTGCAACTAGCCCAAACACCAATAATGTCATTTTCGCCAGTTCCAGTACACACCGAAGCAGGAACAACACAAGCCATACCATAGCCTTTAAAACTCTGCCAATAAATTCTAAAATCATAAATTCAACTCCTTTCCACCCATCGGGAGCCACCCGCATTGGATATACCTCGTAACCAAATCACTTGTTGATGCGCATTCACCAAATGATTTTTCATGCAGGCACGAAGTTCACCCGGCTCATTTTGCACACAAAAAATAGAACTACCTAACTGTAGCTCTCCATCAAATCTTTCGATTCAATTTCAACTCATCATTTAGTCCTATCAGCAAAAATATCTGTTAAGTTTTCTCATCCGGAGCCAATCCGGACATTTATCACACGGAAACATCTAGGACAAGGCTTCCGAAACCCTGATAAAACCAAGGTTTCTTCCACCTGTCACAAATATACCACGTTCCCCCGTAGCCGAGATAAGGAGCGCCCTATCCTCTCCCTTCTCTGTAGATACAACCTTTGTATTCCACTCTCTGTTGCTAGTAAGTGCGGCGCTTGTCATGTTTGAGCTTCCGATAATGATTCGATAAATCTCTTCTTTTTGAATATATATCCCTTTGTGTGAAAGCCTTCAGCGGCCTTCTCCAGTTCCTTTAATGTCTGGAGCAACTGTATACTGCCTCCCAAAGCTCATTCCATCCGGCATATCCCATCGACACAAAATATCTAAACCATATGCGCCATGCCTCATAAAACAGGCTGTCTTTGTTCTCCTCCGCCAATATCACCAGGTCAGCACACCTTACTACATAGTCCTTATCCTTTGTGAAACGACCTGTTAATATGCCATTTTTGTATAGCTCATACAGATTTTCAAGGGCAGCTTTTGCTGTTGCCAGGTCAAAATTGCAGGCCCCACTTTCGTTGATTTCATTGAATTTAAGGCACTCCCTATAGTTTCTTTCTATAACGTTATCTGATACTTTATTTACCATATTATCACATTCATACCTTTAACACCATCTCATGCCACTCTTCTCCGCCCCAGGTAGAGTCAGCAATTCCCAGATCCTGCAATCCAAACTTCTTATACATCTCCACCTTCTGCTCTAAGCATGTCAGAAACAGCTTTTTTCGTCCGTTTGCCTTTTCACGCTGGCTGTAGCGGTACACGAGCTCTCTGGCAAGGCCCTGTCCACGATACTCCGGCAGCACGTCTAGGCCAAGAAGCATCACATTTTTACCATTCTCATCACATAAATCGATGTCCGTGAAAAACTCATCCCTGAACTTTTCCTCGTCTGTTGCCACACCATTTAAAAAGCCCGCCAGCTTACCGGTTGATTTGTCAATTGCCACGAGAAATAGCTGTGGTACCTTTGCAATTCTCTCTGTCATTGCCTTTGGAGAACATGCCTCATTCGGTGGGAAACATATCTGCTCAATTGCTATTGCCTGTTCTACCTCGTCTGGGTGTATACTTCTAAATTCAAAATTATCTGTCATTATTTTATACCTCATTTTTCTGTTTATCATATGTTTTGTTACCGGCCACTCTCAAGCGTGAACAGTAAAATTTTTTGTATATGTATATAATACGTGTTTTTGCTGATATAATCAATAATCCCCCAAATACCAAAATCAGCCACAAAAGCATTTTACTGCTTTTACGACTGATTTACATTGAAAACTGACAAAAACCTCCTTTTTGCTTTAATGATAAACTTAAAGCGCAAAGGAGGTCAATGTTCATTTATGAATACTTACAATTAATTATTAAAGAACGATAATGCTTCCTTCAATCCATCAGACTCATTATTCATGTGTTCTGCCATTTCTGAAACTCCGTGCATCATCGCATTGAGCTCCTCGATATTGGCATTCATCTCTTCGGTTGCTGCGGCATTTGCTGCGCTGACGTCTGTCAGGCTGTTGCTGCTCTTCGTGATGTCATCGTTCAGCTCAATCATCGCAGTGACAAGCTCTTCGATTTCATCAGCTTTTTCTGCTGTCTTTTGAATCTGCTCATCAAGTGAGCCAAATTCATCGAGTACTGCCTTAATCTCTTCCTTCTGCTTGGCATTATCCTCGACGATGGTGCCGGATGCCTGAACACAATACCTGCACTCTTCAACCAGTGATGATATTATCTGCTTGATATTCTCAAGCTCCGTATTGGTATTGTCTGAAAGCACTCGAATCTCCTGTGCCACCACTGCGAAGCCTTTTCCTGCATCGCCGGCTCTGGCTGCCTCTATAGATGCATTGAGCGACAAAAGATTGGTTTCACTTGATATTTCCTCAATGACAGAGACAATATTGCTCACCTTGTCAACCGTAGTATTTACAGTTTCTATGCGTTTTGAAATTGCTGAGATACCCTCATCCATCTTGTGGCTGCTATCCTGCATGGATTTAATCTTGTCATTCATGATTTTACTGCTATCCTGCACTGCTACCGTCTGGTTTTTGATTTCATCAACAGAGGCATTAATGTCCTTTGTTTCATTGCTCATCTCCAGAAGATTTTCATTAATCTTGGAAATAGATGCTGCCATGCCTGTAGAGCCCTCTGCAACATCCTCGACTGCCTTGGATATCTCGTTATTTGCAGCAAGTGTCTGACTGCTTGTGTCATTGAGCTCATAGCTGTTTGATGACATCGTATCACTGGAATTTCTTATCTTTCCGACTATACTTCCAAGCGATTGTGTGAGCTCCTTCATCTTTTCTATAATCAGGCCTATCTCATCATTTGACTCCTTGACCACACTGAAATCTGCCTCAATATTACCATTGGCAACATCCTCAATTATTGTACTGACCTTTACAAGCGGTCTCATAAGCCTGCGTCCCATTATGAATGAGATAATAATTGCAATAAGCACAACAATAGCAATGATTCCAACGGCAACTCCTGTTACAGTAGTGATTCCTGCAAGTGCCTCAGATTCATCTGCTGTAAGCACAAGTATATTTTCATTGTTCAAAATCGTATATGCCGAATACTTTGTTGTTCCATTGAAATCATATTCTACAACAGTCGTGCCCGGTTTTTTGCCATCCTGAAGCTGTTGCACAACGCCTTTAATTACAGCATTCTCAACAGGCTGTCCAACCTTTTCCTTTGTAGGATGATAAAGCATTGTGCCATCATTTTGAACCACATACATATATGCACTGTCCATGCCTTCAAGCTTTACATCTAAAAGATTATTGGCATAACCATCATAATCCAGATCATCAACACCTGAATTACTAATCTCATTTTCCATGATTTTTGACGTTGTATTAACAACATCTACCATGGTATGCTTGACACTGTCTGTAATTTGTTTTTTGGAGCTTTCAAGAATAAATACCATACAAATTACATTTGAAACTATAACAGCTAAAATCACCATTACTATGATTTTGGCTGCAAATGTACCCCTTCTTTTATTTGCCCCCTGCTTCATATTTAATCACCTCTCATAAATTACTGTTTTTACTTTGGTTTTTTAACTTATGAGACAATACTACCATTTTTGGTGAAATTATACAACAGTTTATCAATAATTAATTATTTTTGTCTACTTTTCACCTATTCCACATTCTTTAATGCCATGTCCATCGGAATCCTCTTTATTCTCCTGAAATCAAATACTGTCACTATCAGGTATCCGATGAGCACAAATGCAAACATCTTTACATAGCCGACAGGTGTCATATGGAATGAAAACCATCCGCTGAAGGTCTGAAGCATTATGCGCCATACAATGTCCATCACCTTTGCACCAAGCACTACGCTGATGATATCCGAGATGACCACCACAATTGATGTTGAGACCAGATAAAGGCTTGCAATCTCTCTGTTGTCGTAGCCTAAAATCTTGGTCATAGATATGGCTGTCTCATTTTTCTCGATGATGAGCTTCGTGAGCAGATATATCATGACGGCTGATAGCAATATGCAAAGCACCTGGAAGTACTGCATGTATGAGCCCATGGAGTGGTCGAGCTGGTCTGCCATTTTGGTGATGTCGCGTATCGTGATTGTTGTCGCGATATTGCTCTCATCGATATCCTTTATTTTTGTATCCGACAAAAATCCGCTGAATCTGCCATCCTCAAAATCAAAGGTATCCGCAAAATGTTCTATCGGCATAAACACCGCGATGCTCTGGGATTTATCGTAGGTTCCCTTCACCTTGAATTTGTATGTTTTTTTCTCGTACTGTGCATCAAGCTTTATTGTATCACCCGGTTTTATACCATATTTGTCTGCAAATGAGTCTGATATGTACACCTCATTATCCTTAAGCGAATCCATGTCCTTAAGCTTTAAGTATGCACTGTCTGTTTCCACTCCGTAGACAGACACCTCCTCGTCAAAATCATCTGACCTCCTTAAGAGCGATGTCATGTCAAATTTCTCTGCGTCACTGTTGTCGGTTTCAAGCACGTTTCCGTCTGCATCGACATAGGATTTGAGTACGTACTGGTATTTTGCAAACATCATACTGTCTGTATTTTTCTTGTAATAATCAAGTGTATCCGGCATGCCGACTGCCATCGCGAGCATTACCATGATGAAAAATATTCCCACAAAAAGTATCAGATAGTTTGCCACATTCTGGAACATGATTCTCAGTCTGAAACGGCTCATGAAGCTCCAGCGCGGAAGCCGCATTGCTTTTTTTCGCTTTGTTTTCTTAAGGTCATGACGCAGAAACTGAAGCGGTGTGTGCTGCATCATGCGAATTATTACGATAAGATTTACAACCAGCATGATAATCACCGGAGCAAGTGTTGTTTTTATGAATGCGCCCGGATTCCAGATTGTGTGGTATGTCGGCAGGCTGTAGCTGTTGTAATACATGCCCACAACCACATCCTTGAATACCGTATAGCCCAGTATATTTCCTACTACTGCTGCCAGAAATGTCACAATGACAGGCATTGAAAGGTAATGCCTAATAAGCTCTCCCTTTGTGTAGCCCGACGCGCGAAGCGTGCCTATCGCTGATGATTCATTTGCTATCGTATTGCTTATGGTCACTGCAAAAATGAATGCGATTATCACGATAAGAATGTCTAAAAGCACTCCTCCCATGGCCTTGTCTGAGCCCATATCGTCCGTGGCAAAATTGATTGCCGGATTTGAGTAGCGCGGTGTATAGTCCTCCACCTCATTGCCTGCTGCCATAACCTGTGACACCATCGCCTCCAGAAAGTCATCTGATTTTTCCTTCTGCTCTATGTCGTCAGCCGGCTCATCCTCGTATTTCCATGCATATGTATAGTGAATGCTCTTGTCCAGGCGGTCAAAGCCCTCCTTTGTCACCATTGCCACATCAAACTTTATCGCATCAAACATCATATCGGTCTTCTTTTCATGCAGTGTAGAGTAATTGACATATGCGATAAGGCCCGATACTTCGAATTCTTTTCCGCTGACCTTTATTGTGTCACCGACCTTCATACCCACGTTGTCTGCATGCATTCTGTCCACAGCGATTTCGTTCTCATTTTGTGGAAAAGAACCCTTTACGAGACATGCGAGGTTGATATCCTCGGTCTTTGTATATACACGGATGGTTCCGTCCTTTTTGCCGTCTGCGTCGTAGTCCTCAGTCTCATTGCGATAGAAATTCTCGTAGAGCGTGACAGGAGTTTTGCTGCTATCGCTGTCTTTTTCGTCCGGAGCTGTTTTTACCTCGCCTGACTCGATAGCCGTAACAAGCTCGCTGTCAGCCTTATCCTTAAGCTCAAAATGTCCATCCTCCTGCTTGTATTTACTTACTCCCTCATCCGCAGATGTGAGCATACTGTCGTTTGCCACATACATTCCGGATACAAAGCCTATTGTCAGCACGAGGAAAATAAATACAACGAGATATTTCTTCCAGTCACCGATAATTTCCTTTGGTATACGCTTTATCAGAGGATTTTTTATCTTTTTCCTGCTCATAGGTCAAATCCTCCTTACCACTCAAGCTCTTCGGCCGAAACCTTATTAGTATTGATATCGTTGTGGCGCACGGCTCCGTCTCGTAGCTTTATCACGTGGTCTGCCATGTTTTTGATGGCCTCATTGTGTGTGACCATGATTATGGTGTTTCCGTACTTTTTGTTGACATCCTCTATGAGCTTCAAAATCTCCTTTGAGGTGTTGTAATCAAGCGCTCCTGTCGGCTCGTCGCAGAGCAGTATATCAGGGTTTTTCACGATTGCACGACCGATTGACACACGCTGCTGCTGTCCGCCGGATAGCTGATTTGGAAGCTTGTAGCGGTGCTCGTAAAGCCCCAGCGTGTGAAGCAGCTCATCGATATCCAGTGCGTTGTCAGACAGGTATGCGCCCACCTCGATATTTTCCTTTACATTCAGATTGGCAATCAGGTTGTACATCTGAAATACATATCCCAGATGCTTTCTGCGGTACTGCGTGAGCTTTTTCTCGCTCATATCCTTCAGCTTGTCACCATTTATGCTGATATATCCGGAATCGGCGCTGTCGATGCCTCCGATGATATTGAGCAGTGTAGACTTTCCGGAGCCTGACGGTCCGAGCAGCACACAGAATTCACCCTTTGCCACAGAAAAATTCATACCTCGCAGCACCTCCTGGCGCGTCTCGCCGCTTCCAAAGCCCTTTTTCAAATCCACTATTTCTAAGAACTTTCTCTCTTCTTCTGACATATGATATCCTCTCTTTCAACATTTCAAATTACATTTACCTTATATAATGTTATACGTTTAAAAACAATTATTGGTAAGATTGTGCTTACTGTAGTTACCTGTCATTTATATATGTTAGTGTTATCTAACTTCATGTAATAAGAGTAACGCTATTCTGCCTTTCTTGTCAATAAAAATTTTATAATCAGCTTGGTAAAACATCTTTTTATTTTCTGACCGGATTAACAGCTTCGAGGCGTATGCATAATATAAATTAAATCTGATTTTACGGAGATATGAATTTTTATGTGTGGTATTGCCGGATTCTGTAACTTTAAAGAAGACTTTGAAGAGAACACCGATTACTGGAACTTTCGTCTTGAGAAGATGCGTGCTGTGCTCGCCCACCGCGGCAACGATGCCAGAGGACGCTACCTTAAAAAGCATATTGGTCTGTCGCACAGCCGTCTGGCCATCCGTGACATCCTGTGCGGCGACCAGCCCATGACGCGCACCCACAACGGCTATGAGTACACTATCTGCTATAACGGTGAGATTTACAACACGGATGAGCTGATTCCAGAGCTGTCCGAAAACGGCTTTGTATGCTCCACAACCTCAGACACAGAGGTTATTCTGTACGCCTACATCCATTGGGGCGCTGATTTTGTCAATCGCTTAAACGGTATTTTTGCATTTGCCATATGGGATGCGGCTAAAAGCCGGCTGCTATTATACCGCGACCGCGTAGGTGTCAAACCGCTTTTTTATGCCATCCGAGGGGATTCTCTGGTGTTTGGCTCCGAGCCAAAGGCCTGCTTTGCGCACCCTGCAGTAAAGCCTGAGCTTGACAAACAGGGCTTGCAGGAGCTTCTTGCTATCGGGCCTGCACACACGAGCGGGCTTTCCCTGTTTAAGGATTTGTTTGAGGTTTTGCCGGGACACTTTATGATTTACTCCAGGGATGGGCTGCATGATGAAACCTACTGGGAGCTTACAAGCCGGGAACACACCGAGAGCTATCGGGATACCGTTGCCCATACGCGTTTTCTGGTGGAGGATGCTATAAAAAGGCAGATGGTTTCCGATGTGCCGGTATGTACTTTTCTGTCAGGCGGCATCGATTCAAGCATCGTGACCGCCATCGCCGCAAACTATATGAACACACGCGGTAAAACGCTCAACACTTTTTCCTTCGACTTTAAGGACAATGACAGGTATTTTAAGGCAAACGCCTTTCAACCGGAGAGGGATCTGCCCTATGTCAATCGTATGCTTGAGGAGTATGAGACAGCCCACTCCTATCTCGAGTGTGATGAGAACTCTCTCTTCAAGGCGCTCTTTGCCGCAGTCGATGCAAAGGATATGCCCGGCATGACCGATGTGGACTCGTCACTTTTATATTTCTGCAGCCTCGTCAGCCGAAAAAACAAGGTAGCTCTTACCGGTGAGTGTGCTGATGAAATCTTTGGCGGATATCCGTGGTTTTACCGCAAAGAGCTGCTGGAAAGATATGGCTTCCCATGGTCATCGGATGTCGCTCCACGCCTTGCTCTTTTGCGCGATGATGTGGGTTTGGAGCTTGATTTATCCGGTTATCAGGCTTTTCGATATGAGGAGTCGAGGTCAAAAGCACCTCTCCTTTACGGCGAGGCCGGTGAGGACGAAAGCCGCCGCATAATAGGTTATCTCAATATCAAATGGTTCATGCAGACGCTTCTTGACCGCATGGATCGCACCAGCATGTACTCCGAGCTTGAGGCCCGTGTACCTTTTGCCGACCATCGTATCATTGAGTATGTCTTTAATGTGCCTTGGCATATGAAATATCAAAACGGTGTGGAAAAGACTCTGCTTCGCGATGCTTTTTCAGATGTCCTGCCGCCTGAGCTTTTGCACAGAAAAAAGAGCCCATATCCAAAGACTTATCATCCCGGATATGAAGCTCTCCTTATAAAGGGAATGGAGGAGATATTAGACTCCCCTAACGCCCCTGTGCGCACTCTCATTGACGCTGACAAAACGCGCGAATTTTTAAAGGCACCGGCAGAATACGGCAGTCCGTGGTTTGGCCAGCTCATGGCAGGTCCGCAGCTTATCGCATATTTCATCCAGATTAATTACTGGATGGAGAAGTATCAGCTGTCTGCCTAATGCTCATCCATGACTAATTGACCTTGCGCTCTATATCAATGATGTTATTCTCTATGATATTGTTTTCTGTAATGTTGTTATCTATGCTCTCTGCCGAAGAGGTGCTTTCACTATTCTGCTCTTTCGGTGTAAATCTTCTCACCTTATCCATGAGCTGAGTCTTCTTCAGCTCATGCTTAAGCTCAACACGCTCACTCTTCTGCTGTCGTTTTTTCTCCTTAAGCTCGTACCTGGCCTGCTTCTTTGCTAGCTTATTCTGCCTCTTCTGCTCCTTTATGGCAGCCTTTGTCTCTCTTTTGGCCTGCTTTGCCGCAAGCTTTGCTTCTTTTGCTTCGTTCTTTATGCGGCTCTTTTTATTTTTCTTTACGCTCTTTTTGGCAACCTTATGTAATTCCTTGAGGTCTGACTTTGCAGCCTTTATATTTTTTCTGTCCTTGCGGTATGGATTGTGCACAAAGTATCCCACAGTGCCTATCATCATAAAAAGCAGTGCCAGTGCCTCTCCCACCATCGTGACATACTCCAGATACTGCGGATACAGCTTGTAGCCTGCCAGCTCCACCGCTATCAGGATAAGCGGAATGAAAAACAGTATATTCTTTCGCTTTTGGGACAATAACGCTCCCTCCGCACCTACACACATGAGTACATACAGGCACAGCTGCGAAGTCGGTCCATAGGCATATGCCACAATCGCAGCCATTATCACTGATATGCAAAACACTATGAATGCTTCTCCACGGAACAGGGCATTCCTGTACTCTTTTATGCCCTCCAGCTTGTCTACCGATATGCCATGCAGTGAATATACCTGGTCTGTGATGTCCTCCATGCAGTCCTCATGGTATCGCTTCAGCTCCCTGTTACTGTTTATATCGGCATCTATGGAGCGTCTGCGCTCTGTAAGCAGCTTCTGCTCCTCCATGATCTTCTCCCAGGCCTCGTCCTCCGCTTCACGCTGCAGTTTCACCTGCTCGTGAATCCACTCGGCTCGCTGGATGCGCTCGCTCTCCTGCGGGATAACCACCTGCTGCGCGTCAACTGTCTGCTGTGTCATGCTGTTATTTTCCGGCTCTGCAGAGTCAATTTTATTTTCATTTTCATTATTTATCATTCCGTTTTTCTGCCTCTTTCTTCTAGACATTTTCTTCCTCTTGCAATTGTTATTTACTGCTATATATCTCTATTAAAGCATATTTCAGCGGAATTTTCCATAGAATATGCGCATGATATCCGCAAACCCTGAAATTTTTGGTGCCCGATACCATTAAATTTTTCAAATTAGAATTGAGATTTCATCTATTCCAAGTAATTTCATAATTGTTATATTTTATTATCAAATACCTCTCAAGCCCTTGAAAACACTAAGTTTATCACAGGTTAGCTTTCCCTTATTATTTCCCTTGTGTTATATCGTCCCGTCAGTGTTTACGAACTCTCATAAGGGCAAATACAAGGGTGCAGGACATCCAGTGGATGTCCGCTTTGCACCGACCGTAGCGAAGCGGAGACCAAGAAAAATCTATAAAACAGTATAACACAAAATAAAAGTGACTTGGTGAACTGATTGAAATGCTTCTGATGTTTATAACGAATGATTGATTGAATGATAAGGAGATTCTCCATCTGACCGCCCCATACAGTGAAGAACGCCGAGAGGCGGCGTGGGAGTATGCCAGAGAACACGATGCTGCCGACAGGCTGAAATGACGTGGATTTGTTCATAAGTTTGTGTTATACTTCTTTAATAATTGGGCAACAAACAGAAAATGGAGGCATCTATGAAACATAACAACCTTATAATCATGTCTGCATTAGCACTTGTGATTAGTTTAACCGGGTGCGGAAATACAAATAAGCTTTCCGAATATGACATGACCGGAATTAGTTTTATAGAATATACTGACATAGATACAGTATGCGAAGATGAAGAACTGATAACTGCTGGAAGCAATTTGCTATCTGACCAAGAGGACAATTTGCTCCTCTCCTATGTAGTAGATAGCGCTATTGAACTTTCTACCGAGCTGGGAGATTATGACCATTTGGTGTTTACAAATCCCAAATGGATTGAAAACTTTGGCGATTCTGGCAAATTAAAACCCATAGAATATAGCAGCTTATCAAAAAGTATGCAAGAGTTTTTAGACAGTCAAATGCCGATATTGACAAACGACGGAAGTGTATTGCCAGAAGGAACAGGGTTATACGAATACGAAGGTGGCGGTCTGCTTGCATTTCCTATAAATGTAACTCTTGGATCAGCGAAGCCGATAGAAGCAAAAAATCCTCTGGTTATGCTAATAGACAATCCGGGAGAAATACTGAAAGCTGATTCTTGTATGTTGCCCTTGACCTCAAGTGGAAATGTGTTGTTTTTGGATAGCGATAATTTACAACAAGCTTTTGAAAATAGTGAGCTTAAAGATTACGGAGATATTCAAAAGTTTAATAAAAAAGTAACATTTTACAATTACATAACCAATCCGAGAGGACAGTCGAGAAAATCGACTGTCCTTTTTCTATGCCTATGATCAGAAAGGAGCGACCACCCATGACAAAGCCAAGAGAGAAAACCCGCGAGGAGCTGCAAGCCGAGATTGAAGGCGCAAAAGATCCGCCCATAAAATAGTAGCTCTATGCGTCAGCTATTTTACGGGCGGTATTCTTTATTAAGAATGATATACTTAAACGCAAGAAGCATTTCACCAGTTCCGATTGTCTGATATCGAAAGGAGACACACGATTATGGCAAAAGGATCTGTAAGAAAAAAATGGAAAGAAATGGAGCAGCACCAAAGGATGTGCAGGAACTGTTAGGGCACTCAGATGTCAGTACCACCATGAATGTCTATGCACACTCTGCAAGAAAAGCCAAGCGGAAATCTGCAAGGTTACTTGATAAAGTGGCAGGCAATGACTAAATAAAACTTTCCCTTATTTCCCTTACAATTATCTCATAAGGGCAAAAATAAGGGAAAATACATATCGTTTCGCTAATGCACAGGCTGGAGAGCCTGTAAAATAGGGAAAGGTTTATGGTGTTGTCCTGGCAGATATGAATATCCGTACAAGACGCGATGTCAAGAAATTTTTAGAAGGACTCTCTACCGGAAGTTCCAGCCTTCTTAAGAATGTAACCGTTGGTTATCATTACCATACGATTGAAGCTGAATCCGAAGAGATTTTAGATGATATTCAAAATGAACTCGCAGAAAAAGGTTTTCTAATGCAATCAAGGCGTCAGTCCGGTATTTCCGGAACTGACGCCTTTTAAGCATTGGAAATTGTCAATGCCACTGTTTTGTCTTACATATACTTCTTCACAATATTCTCCATTACTTTCCACTTATGTTCCATATCAGAGACAAGTTTAAACTGTGTCCTTGCCCGGTCCAAATTCTGCCCCGGTCTGTGAATTTTAAAATAAATGTCTCCCTGAATATAATCCATAAGAAACCTCATTCCACATTCATAGGTCATAAGCCTAGCGCCCATCGGAAGCAGCTTTATCTCTTCCTGTGAAAGTTTTCCACCACAGCCCTCTATAAAGCCCTTCGCACATGCTTCAAAAAGCTCTAAATCGCACCACACTTTATCCAGATTTTGTTCATCCTCTAATGCTGTACTTGCTCCAATCCGCACCGCATCTCCAAAATCATTCATGGCTACCCCAGGCATTACAGTGTCCAGGTCAATCACACATATTCCTTTTTTGGTATCCTTATCCATGAGGACATTATTAATTTTTGTGTCATTATGAGTCACACGAAAACTGATTTTCCCACTTCTCAGCAAATCCTGAAAGCAGTCCACAATTTCTTCCCTGTCCAATACAAACTGAATTTCCTCCCGGACCAAATCCACTCTGCTGCACACATCCTCTTCCACTGCCTTTTTGAATGTCTCAAATCTTTCTCTGGTATCATGAAATCCCGGAATTGTCTCATGAAGTGTTTTCGCCGGATAATCCGCTAACATACTTTGAAATCTGCCAAATGCCAGACCGCCCTCATAAAGTATTTCAGGATTATCTATCAAATCATAGCTTACAGTATTTTCAATGAATACATAAGCTCTCCAATACTCACCTTCCGAGTCCACGTAATAGGGTTTCCCGTCTTTTGCAGGAATGACATTTAATGTCTCCCTCTCTGGATTTCCACCGTTAGCTGAAATTTTTCTTTTTAAAAATTCAGTGACTCCAACGATATTTTCCATTAATTCAACCGGGTTTTTAAAGATACTCTTGTTCATCTGCTGTAAAATATAATACTTTTTTACTCCCTGCTCGTTTTCAAATGTAACACGGTAAGTATCATTAATATGTCCATTTCCCCATGGAATTTCTTCTTTATATACACCTTCAAAACAGAAGTTTGCAGCCGCTTCTAATTTTCCGCAGAGCTGTTTTGGATAAAAATCATTCTCTTCCAGCTTTTTCACTGCTGCCATAACCATTGGTTTATCTTCCCTGTAGGTAACTCCATACCACTTTTCTGTTGTAAGAAGAACTTTTACTTCTGCTTTATTGCTATCTAACAGTCTGCTGACGACCGACGGAAGATAATATTCACATTTCAGTGGATTATGTTGCAGACCCTCCTGCAGAAAATCACGAAATCCATACGCAATCTCTGACAAAAATCCCTTGCTAAATCCCCATAAATTCATGGAAACAATCGTATCTCCTGCCAAATCCGTATAACTTTTTCCATCATCTTCCGTATATGCAGCATTCTCTCCACGTTTTACAATCGTTGTACGTTCTGTTACACTGACAAGTTTTCCATCACCATCAATATCACAGACACCTCTTGCCACACTTCCATTCTCCGTCAAAGTATTTTTCAACTGATATCCTACCATTGCATACTGATACTTTTCATTATCTTCATGCACACTCAGATAATCATAAATCTGCTTAAATGCTTCTCTTCCATAATAGTCGTCTGCATTAATCACTGCAAATGGTCCGTCAATCATATCTTTACAGCTTAAAATTGCATGCGCAGTTCCCCATGGCTTTACTCTTCCGGCCGGAACTTCAAATCCCTCCGGCAGATTTTCCAGCTCCTGAAATGCATATCTTACTTTCATAATCTTTTCTATACGATTCCCTATGACATTATGAAAATCTTCCGCATTCTCTCTTTTTATTACAAAAATAACCTCTTCAAATCCTGCAAGATAAGCATCATAAATAGAAAAATCAACAATAATATGTCCATATTCATCTACTGGATCAATCTGTTTCATTCCACCGTAACGGCTTCCCATTCCGGCTGCCATAATTACAAGTACAGGTTTCTTCATATTCTTTATACCTCCTGATTAAACAGCGTACCATTTAATCTCATTTGCCTCTATTTTCAACGCAAAACTGCTTCCATCTCCGCGATAGATAACCGTATTCTGTGACTCGTAGGTATTATTTACAACACAGAATTTGCCATTTTTTACATATGCATGTACTTCCACATTGAAATTTGTACTAAACCACTGATGTAATAAGTTTTCGCCATGTGTACTCCACAAAATGCTTCGATAAAGAATTCTGCTGTTCTCAAAGCTATATGGCAGTCCACTGATATAGACCGAACGGCCCTCACCAAATTCATGCACAGCCATCTGAACTTCTTTGTCCCTCTGTACCAGAATTTCTGTTCCCTCATACGCAAACATATTCTTCTTGCCCTCTCCGAAGTCAACAGGCTTTGTTGTATCTGCAAGAATAAAGTGATTTTTGTGTTCTTCCCAGTTATACTTATCGTAGTTTAAGGTAAATCCGGTTTCTTTTTCCACACCAATTAAATCAGCAAGCTGCAGATAATGTCCCTGATACTGGTGTCCTGCCGGTTCCCCGACACCGATAAATCCACCGCCCCGGTAGACAAATTCACGAATGGCTGCGGAAATAACTGCATTCTCCCAGACTGCCCCGCCGGTGTGTGCCGTATCCCCGTCCCCGACATTGATAATGACATCAATATCCTTTAATATATCCTTATCCTTTAAAATATCATCAAATGAAATAAATTTCACATCAAACGGTGCGCCGCTTAATGCCTCGATAATTCCCGCATAACTGTAATTCTGTTTCTGATATAAGGCATGGTGTACCATATGGCAGCCCCAGCTGCGGATTTTGCCCCAGCTGTTTAAAACAGCAACCTTCTTCACACAGTATGGTGTTGTTCCTTTTGCATTCTCATATAGTTCACGGAATTCATTGCACACGCTCTCCACATAGTCCAAAAACTCCGGGAAATCTAATGCAAGCTTTAAATATCCGCCATATCCGATACGGTCGATTGGTTTTCTTAAAATGGCACGGCGTGCTGTCACCCAGTTTTCCTTTGCTTCCTTGACAGGATCTCCGCCCTCATGGAAGGTATCCGGGAAAAAGTATGGAAGGAATCTTCCTTCTGTATATTTTACACCTTCAATATCAGAGATCAGACGAAGTGTACTTCCGTTTCCAACGCTTCCTACCACTGCGTCAAGACCGATCGTTGCAAACTCTTCCATGAATGGTTCTGTTCCGATCCAGTGATCCCCCAAAAACATCATTGCCTCTTTGCCGCATTCATGTGTGATGTCAACCATCTCTTTTGCAAGCTTTGCAACTTCCCTGCGCTGGAATGCCTGAAAATCCTTATATTCTTTACCAGGTACACGATACTGATTGTTATAATATCCCTGGTCAATGATATATTCCGGGCGGAATTTATAACCCATTTCTTTTTCAAACTGCTCTAAAATATAAGGACTTACTGACGCGGAATAACCATACCAATCCACATATTTTTCCCGCTTTAACTCGTCAAACATCAATGTAAACTGATGGAAAAACGTCGTATAGCGAATGACATTGACATATGGATGCTCCTCGCAGAATTTACGCAGGCGCTCCATGGAATATTTATGTGTTTTCGGCTGCCGTACGTCAAACGTAATCTGATGTTCGAAATCTTTCCAGTCATTTGTCACCGCATTGTACATATGTACCGGATCCCAGATAATATATGCCAGAAAGCTTACTGTATATTCATGAAACGGTTCTGCCTCATGAATACAGACGCACCCTGACTCCTCATTATATTCCCACTGTTTGGTCGATACCACCTGACCTGTGGAACGGTCAACAACCTCCCACCATCGTTTAATATCATCTCTTGTATTGACCTGCATTAACTCATCCGAAATCCCCTTCATCAGAGGAATTTGCAGTTCGCTTTCAACAGCCGTATAAAATCCACTCATAATATAACACTGCTGCACCTCATCCGGGTTCGCCTTCGCCCACTCATTATCTTTTCTCGTGGTGTAGTAAGTTGCATAAATCTTTGCCCCGGTCTTTGTCAGCTCTTCCGGGAATTCTGTTCCGTCACAATCGCGGATTGCATCTGCACCCCAGCGTTTCATTAACTCAATTGTCTCTGGAACCACATCCAGATTTGTAGGAATTGTGACACGTCCTGTATTTTTCTCACTCATTTTTCTTCCTCACTCTATTTCATCCATATAATTACTTTCTTTCTTCTTTTCTGCAAAAGGGCAATTATAAATCCACAATGCCATTAATAAACAGATAATTCCAATAAGCATAATTCCTAAACCTGTCATTTTTCCTGTCATACCCCATCCAAAAACAGACAGGCTTATTCCGGCAATAAAAAGAGCTGCCATTAAAATTATTCTGCATTTTGTGTGCTTTTTCCAAAATTCCATTTTAATCTCCCTTCTCATCAACCCTTTAAACCACCAACAGTCATTCCCTGTGTCAGTTTATTCTGAACACATATATATAAAATTAATGTAGGAAGCATTACTATTACAAGTCCTGCATACATAATTCCATACTGTGCTGCTGACTGCTGTGCCTGCATCAGATTTAATAATCCTACCGGTAACGTTTTCGGTCCCTTTGCCGAACTCATCAGTGTCATGGAAATGATATATTCATTCCAAAAAGAAAGAAAATTAAACAAGATTATCGTAATAATAGATGGTTTTGCCATTGGAAAAATAATTTTCCACATCGTTGTACTATAACCTGCTCCATCAATATATGCCGCCTCTTCATAATCATGTGCCAATGTTGAAAAATACCCCGACAACAGATAAATTGTAAACGGAAGTGCTGTTGCAGCATATACGATTGCAAGTATAACCAGATTATTTAACAGAAAACTTTTCCCAATTACTGATTTCAGCCAATTGTCCCCATCTCGCAGCATCAAAAAAATTGGAACAACAATGTAATTCACGTTAATAAAAAGACCACCCATAAAAGCCGCATTTAAAAATTTACTTCCTTTAAATTTAAAACGTGACAAACAGTAAGCTGCCGGCAGCGCAACAATTAAAAGAATTACAAGTGCCAAAGCTGTAACCAATACGGAGTTTAACATGTAATCTCCCATTTTTGCTGTATTCCAGGCATCAATAAAGTTCTGAAAATAAAAACCCTCCGGCAAAGTCCACGGATTTCCATAAAACTCTTTATTTTGCTTAATGGATGCCATAAACACCCATGCCACCGGAATAATAATACTGACTGCAAGCATTATTAAAACTAAATAGATAAAAAATTTATACAACCGTTCCGCAGAATTCGGATTTTTTTTCTCTCTCATATTTTCTCTCCTTAAAACTCCAGTGGTTCACGCTCTGTAACTTTATTTACAAGTGCAGACAATGCAAACGAGAAAATAAATATTACAACACCTATTGCCATACTGTATCCATATAATCCGGCATCCTTCTGTCCATACATATAGCTTAGTGACACTTCAGAAGCTCCGTTTGGGCCACCTGAAGTCATAGCTTTTACAAAAAGAAATGCCATATTAATAGTAGAAATAATAAAAAATGTTAATGTTGTACGAATATTAGTCCAGATCAACGGAATTGTAATCTGAAAAAACTGAACGAGCCTGCCTGCACCATCTAATCCGGCACTTTCATACAGGCTTTTCGGCACACTCGCCATAGATGCCATGTACATGACCATATAGTAACCAATCGCCTGCCAGATCATTGCAATAATAAGACTGACGATCACAAGCGATTCACCTTTCCACAAAATCGGGTTCTCCATTTTATGAAACAGTCCGATAATACTATTTAGCATTCCGTTCTCCGGCTTATAAATTGCAGAAAAAATACCTGCAATTACTACAACCGATAAAATATTGGGAATATAAAAAATAATACGGAAAAAATTCTGTCCCCTGATTTGTTCTCTTGACAGAATGCCTGCAAAAACAAGTGCAAATGCAAAGGTAACTATTGTAACAACAACAATAAGTAAAATCATGTTTTGCATGGACCTTATAAAATTAGTATCCGATATTAATGTTTTAAAATTTTTCAGGCCAACAAATGTTTCATTCGGTGAATATGCACCTTTTTCAAATAACGACATCCGGAATACATTTAAGGTAGGCAATATCATAAACACAAAAAATAAAATTACTGCTGGTGCTATGCATACCGCCAAAAAAACCGCTTCGTCCTCTGGCTTTTTTCATACTTTCACGTTCCTTTCAAACAAACCGTACTATTTAAAATTCGGCGGACAAAAATTCTGTCCGCCGACTCATTTTTACCACTATAGCATTAAGGCAAACTAAAAACTCTTATTTCAAATTCGCCCGCATCTGGTCACTTGCCGAAATAATTCCGTCAATCCATGCCTGCTCATCCATATCGCCTGATACTAATGAGTTTACCGGGTCAAAGAATACTGTTCGCACTTCCACGCCCGGAATTGCTTCAAATGCTGCGAAATTACCCATAGCTGCCTTTGCTCCATTATCATAAATAGAGTAGAACATTACGTTATCACCACTTAATTTGTCTGCAATGCCTAATACTGGCTGGATAGCTCCTGCTTTTGCAAAAATTTCACATGCTTTGTCACTGTATAAATAAGAGATAAATAATTTTGCTGCATCCTGATGCTCTGCACCAGAAGGAATCCATGCCTGCTCAAACCATGTATAACTGTATGCATCTCCGCCATCTTTTACTGCCGGAAGAGCTGTCATTCCCCACTTAAATCCATCTGCACGAGGTGCTTCTGCCATTTCTCCAACGATCCATGTTCCATTTGGCATAAAGATTGCTTTATTGTCAAGTACTAACTGCTGATTCTGTGTGAAGTCCTGATCATTTGCCTGCGCAGGTGTGACCGGATTTGTGTACTCAGCTAACTTTGCAACAATATCAAAGCATGTCTGTGCTTCCGGAGTTTCCCAGATGCCTTCCGCATAATTTGTTGCTTTATCAAAAAATTCCGGACCACCTGCTGAATACATCAGTGCGTAGAAGAATGCATCAAAATAACCTGTTGTAGGATATGTAAATAAGTAAATTCCCTCTTCTTTTGCTTTATCTCCTAATTCCCACATTTCATCCCATGTCTTTGGAACATCCCATCCTTTTTCTTCTAAAAGACCTGCATTATAAAACAGACCACATGGAGAATAAAACATTGGTGCAAGATATGTCTTTCCATCACCATAAGGATTGGTCAATGATGTGTCTGTAAATCCTCCTGCAATCTTCTCTGAAACAAGTTTGTCTTCTCCCGGAACTTTCATAGATAAAACATCTGTAATGTCAGTAATCATATGTCCCTTAATAAACTGTTCCGTCAACGCAGCTTCACGTCCCGTGGCAAGATGAATAACATCCGGGTATTCGCCTCCCTGCATGGATGGTCCAATTACATCCTCTAATTTTTTATCTGTTGTAAGTTCTACTTTAATTCCGGTTTCTTCTGTAAATGCATCTGCCACTTTCTGCCACATTTCAGAACCATAAGCTGTCTCAATAGCAGCTACACTGATTGTTGTTCCAGCTTCTTTTGTCTTGCTGGTATCTGACGCAGAATTCTCCTTTCCTGAATCTGTACCGCACCCTGCAAATAAAGATGCTACCATTACCATACTCATCATTGTACATAAAATTTTTTTCTTCATAGTAACCTCCCATTTTTGTTATTTTTTACTATAAATTCTTATGTTTCCTTCCTTACATTTGTTATTATAGAGTACGCCATCTCTTTTTCCTATCCATATATTGCTCTATATTTTATAATTCTTGCTTTATTTTAAAAATCTTGTTATTTTGGTTTTTTTCATTGTATACTAAGTACAACATCGTTCCATTTTAACTAGGAAATCATTGCAATTATGACATGAAAGGAGTGTATTTTCCATGAGTAACCGCAAATTTAATCTGGATAATGAGGTACAGCCGGAAATCCATTTCCGCCTGCTTTCCATATCAGCATCCAAATTTGAAAATGACTGGACTTCGTTTCCCCACAGCCATCATTTTACGGAAATCTTCTTTATTAAAGACGGCACCGGACGCATGCTGATTGAAAATGAATCTCTTCCTGTCTCCTCAAACAGCCTTGTCGTGATCGGTGCACAGGTAACACACACAGAGTTTTTCCGATCCGGAAAATCCACTTATATCATATCTCCAAAACCGAATTGGTCAATCCAAAAAAAGAAGGTTTTTAAATACATCCTAATATGCCACCAATCCATATCCCATGATAGAGGACGAGTTAATTGCATAGGTATTCTGTTTTACGGCATCTCCGGAGTTTCCCTCAACCGTATATACGGTACTACCATCACAGCGATCCACGATTCCCACATGGTCACTTGTGCCATCGCCATCCCAATCGAAGAAGATGATCGATCCGGTAGTCGGTATACTTCCGGCAGCTTGCCATTTTCCCTGTCCTTGAAACCATGTAACTCCATCGGAACACGCTGAAAATTTCGGAACTGCTCCGCTTTGGATCAGACCGCTCTGGTCTGCACACCAGCTTACAAAACAGGCACACCATTCTACCCTTCCGCTGAATCCATACCATGACCAGAACTTCTGACCACCCTCATTTCCAAGCTGAGCCTTTGCTATGGATACGATCTGTCCATTTCCAAATAATCCGGCAAACAAACCTCCTCCGGAATAGTATCGCAGTACATGGGGAACGTACTCTGGATCTCCATATCGCGACCACCCATGAGCTGCCGCCTGCTCCTGAGAAAACTGCAGAGCATTGGCTTCACTGTATCCTCCGTGATTTCGAATCGCCCATGTTATGTACCCATTTCCGTAATTATACCCCTGCAAACTAAGTTTTAGCTTGTCCATATCCTGTGGGCTTGTACAGCCTGCTTCCCGGATACAATCCGCATAGTATTGGATTCCTACTTTAATAGAATAGTCTGGATCTTGGATCGCACCAGGACTATTGGGATACTGGGTATTATAAGGACATTCACTGGACTGCATCGGATCGGTTCCCCGGCCTCCGCTCTCCTGCATCATGATTGCCTGTATCACAGGAACATATTCCGGGATACCAAATTCACTGGCATACCGCTGGATCGTAGGGGTGTGTGCCAATACTTCCGCACTCAATGGCTCAGCGCTCTGGGAGCTTCCCATAAAGGCTGCACCGCCAATAATCCCCACGATTACAATAAGCAGGACAAGAACCGCTCCACCTCCAGCCATAACAGCCGCAAAAATCGCTTTCACTGTTGTGGCGGCTGCCTCAGCAATCGCTTTCAATCCCTTTGCTGTAGTCTTAGCTGCCTTCGCACTCTGTCTGGCTGTCTGTGCCGATTTCATGGCTGCCTGCTTCGCTGCCTTTGCCGCTTTCACTGCCTGTCTCTTTTGAATCGCACTCTGTGTCTTTACTTTACCAGATGCCATTGGGGAAACCTTCACCACACGAGGTGCAGTCCGGACCGTCTTTTTCTGTGCTTCTCTTACCAGATCCTTGGATTCCGGTTTCAGCTTAATCCTTGACTGCATCCGGAGATCTTTTCGTTTCCCTTTGAGTTTCTCTGCTCCTGATGCAGACGGACTCACCTGTCCGGCAACTTCTTTTGCTTCCTGTGCCGCTCTCTGCGTCTGTTTCCGCTCTGAGATCTTCTCACGGGTTTGACTGCCATCTTTTTCCCGGCTCGATAAGCTGCAGATGCACTCTCACTTCCGATCCGCTGTTCTGCAGACTCCATCTTATTTGCCGCATATTCAGTGAGAGATTCCTGTCCGGTATCTTCCCTTGCCCGGTCAGGCAGGTCTCTCGATTTCTCTTTTGCTTCCAACACTGCAGAACGAACCAACTCCTTGGGAAGCCGGGAAGCGGGATTGCGGATCTTCGGATTCTTATCATATACTTTTACCTTGATATCCTTCAATCTCTCACCTCATTTCCTTGACTGTCTGCCTTAGCGTTCCATGCCTCTCTTTTTCGCTCTTTTCTGCTGTGCTTCCAGTTGTTCCAGTTCTTTTACTGCCTGCTGTACCAGCGGATGGTTCTCATAATAAGGAACCATCGACAGTAAGTCTTTTCCCCACGCTCCGGTACACAGCGGATATTCCCCATCGGAATATAACGAATCATCTGTATTGTGAAGTGAAAACTCCAAAGACGGAACCATCTGAGGAGAGGTCTTTCTAAATCTTTGATAATGCTGGAATGCTTCTTTTAGGGAATCACACTCCACGCTTTCGCCCAGGGTATGAAATTCCCCACATTCCGAGGCAATAAAGGTAATAGTTGTCTCGTTCATTCAAATCCCCCTTTCACAGAAACAGGACACATCCATTCGTCTGCAGATATGCCCTATTCCACTTCTTTGTTATTCTGTTCTAATCTTCTCGATTAAAATTCCCCCGGCTTAGTTGTCATCAATTGATACAGCTTGGTATTCTTCGGGAAACTGTTTTCAAATGGTACGATATTCCGGAACACCGGATGAGTCCATGCCCTGCCCTACGTTGGTGATATAAGACAACTGATTATCTGAAATATTCAGTAGCGAAGCCAGTTCATCACGGTCTGTGGTTGCCTGATTCAACAGAATCAAAAATTCACTGTTCGCCAGCATAAGCCTTGCTGTGTCTGATCGCAGAAGTTCTTCCACGTTCTGGGTGAGCCCGGTCACAAACCCGTTATACTTACGAATACGCTTATACAAACGGTAGAAAAAGTCTGCACTGTATTGGTACCGGAACAGCAGATAGAACTCATCCGCAAAGATCCATGTAGTACGCCCCTCTTCCAGTTCTGAATCACACGGTTGAAAATACTGTCCAGTGTGACCAGCATTCCAAGGGGCATAAGCTGCTCTCCCAATTCCCGGATATCATACGCAATGATGCGGCTCTTGGTATTGACGTTGGTTTTCTGGGCAAAGGTATTCAAACTTCCGTTGATAAACAATTCCGAAGACAGGGCAAGTCCTCTCGCTTCTTCCTCCGGCTGTAACATCAACTGACGGTACAGATCCTTCAGTGTAGGCACTTCTCCCTGATACCCGCTCCGCATATAGTCCCGGTACACATCTGCTGTACAGCGGTCCAGGATGGACTTCTCTTTGGCAGACAGGTTGCCTGCTCCTACGAGCTGCTCAAACAAAGACAAGATAACTCGGATTTCTCGATCAGCGGATTCTTGTCATTGCCATAGGCAGAATCCATGTCCAGTGCATTTAAGTGGGTATCCGAGGTTGCGGAAAT
>ENA-OQBL01000157-OQBL01000157.1-human-gut-metagenome-genome-assembly--contig:-NODE-157-length-39452-cov-4.546192_pt1 | contig 39452 bp, 38 predicted proteins | sample MGYA00242747_ERZ504553 | MGnify/ENA primary metagenome ERZ504553 (study PRJEB26092, sample SAMD00036240) | human gut metagenome | host: Homo sapiens | study: EMG produced TPA metagenomics assembly of...
ACAGCACTTGCCATAGGTAGCGGAAGCAGACGGTATGGTTTGCCGTCCAAAGTACGGAACGCTTTTAGTTCTTCTTCCATCATTGCCAGTTCCTTATAGTGTTCATCTTTTTCATTGGTGCACTTTACATACACAATGGTATCATCCGGACAGAAACGTGCCAATGTGTCCACATGGCTGTCTGTATCATCACCTGCCAGATAACCGTGTTTCAACCATAGAACCTGTTTTAAGTTAAATGTTTCTTTTAGAAAATCCTCCACTTCCTGTCGGTTCATTTCATTTCTGTTTTTAGCCAGCAAACATTGCTCTGTAGTCAGCAGGCTTCCTTTCCCATCACTTTCTATGGAACCTCCTTCTAAAATAAAATTCCGGCAGAAAACATATTCACCTTTCAGAACAGGATGGTGAAAATACAGTTCGTTATTAATCTGGTTATCATAATTTGCGGCAAACTTCATTCCCCAGCCATTAAAACAGAAATCCAGCAGCAGGGGAGTAGCGTCTTCTTTCAACAGGGTGATAAAAGCATGATCGCGTGCCCAAGTATCATTTGTGTTGATTTTTGATGTGACTAGTTTTTGGATATCAGCTCCATAATTATCTATACTATCTCTTATGGAATCGGGGTCTGGAGCCACAATCAACAAACTCTGACGTTTCAAAACCTCATAAGCTATCTTAAGAAAACAGTCATTCACTTCGTCCAACATGTATGCCCAGTCTGTGTCTTTATGGGGCCACGTTAGTTGAATCAAACTTTGTTTATGCCATTCGGCGGGTAAATAGGACATATTCATATTTTTAAATTTGTCTTGCAAAGATATGAAATAAACTTTATAGGTTAATTAGTCATCGCTTCGTTTTTTGTAACGAGCTTTTCCGTCTTTTCCATAAGAACCAGCGGAACAGTTCATCCCAAGTATTGAAATCTTTTTTATACATGAGACCTACTCCTTGAGTGGTCAGGGTAGATTTAGTAAAATAGCGGTCATTGGTCTGATTATACCCTCTCAAACGGAAATCTCCGTTTTTTGTCAATAACCATATCGCTTCAAAGTCTCCTACGAAGTTGCTATTTGCCATCACATTCTCCTTATAGCCGAAGTTTCCATTTATCATCAGCCTGTTATTCAATAACCTGCCGGACAACATAGCTTCTGCTTCCACATCTGTCCAACCTTTTTCACCGGTACTCAAGTTGGCGCCTATGTTCCAGTTTTTATTGCCCATCCATTGGGACAACATATTGTTCAGCTGACCGGAAAGTGTACTGAAGGCTAAAGAACTGGTCGCATTAGAGGATTGGTCATTATTGGCATAATCATAGGTGTAGAACTTACCAATTCCCAGCAAATAAATAATCTGTGTATTCATTTGTTCTTCCGTACTGGTAGCACTACGTACCAATTCCCGGTCTTCCTCGCTTACAGTGGGCAGTTCCAAATCGAATTTAATATCCGGATTGGATAAATTTCCAGTCAGATTCATCAGACAGTTTACCTTCACCGTACCTTGGTTGCGCGAGGGATCTACTACCAAATCACTTAAAGAAGCAGAATTAACCGTGTATACCGCCTGTAAATCAAGATTCGCCTGATAAGGGTCACCTGAGAAAGTCACCGTGCCACCTGATTTCAAGGTAAAGTCCTTGCGTATTACTTCCTGCATGCTTAGTTTATACATACCTTGATCTATGACATAGCTACCGAACATACGGAAATCACCTTTATTGAAAAAATTCACTTGCAGGTTTCCATTTCCGGTTGCTGTAATATTATCTCCCGCTACAGGATCCATGATAATTTTCATGGTAGCGCTGGGAGTTGCTTCTATCAACATGTTGATGCGGAGATCCATAGGAGGTCCGTCGTCCTCTTTAGTCTTACGCACATTAGAGTGGTGGTAAAGATTGGTTTCCACATTATCGTGAATGCGCTTGGGGGTTTTGTCTACAAAAGTGATAAACTGATTGCTCGCTGCTTCCGTGGTTACTCCGGTTATATAAGTGAAGCTGGTATTGTTGCCTGTGGTCAGTGAAGCGTCCACTGTCATCGCATTATTTCCACCATCCAGTACCACATTTCCTGTACCATATACTTTTCCGTAAAAAGGCATATTCCCGGCTTCGTAGGTATTGTACATCAACAGGTTGTTGCCTCGTATATTGAAATGGTACATCAGATTTTTCAGCTTTGTGTGATGCAGATAACCATTTACCAGTCCGTCATGTCCCTCACGGTCATAGACTTTTACATTCCTGAAATCCAGACTGCCCGAAGATATATGTATGGAGTCATCCCGGATTTGGAAATAGGTGTTCAACACATCAATTTTAGCATCCATTTTGGCCCTCACTTCACCTTCCAGATCCAAATGCTTGAAATCGCCATATAAACGGACATTTCCGTTGACACGGCCATTTATTTCACTGAAAATTCCTTCTATAAAAGGTTGTAAGAATCCCAGATTGGTACTATCTGCCCGAATCGACAGATCAAGACCTTTTAACTTGGGAGAGACATACCCTGTCACATGAGTGGAGGAAATTCCTTTTTCCGCTATTTGGGCATCCAGTCGTACTCCGCCCAATTCCTTATCCCATACACCTGCAATGTCGGCTTCTCCTAATAAAGAACGGTTCAGACAGAATTTGTGCACATTCAGACGGGTCCGCATCACTGGGTTCTTCATGACACTTTTCAGATGAACCTTTCCGGTTACAAGTCCGCCGAACTCTACATCGTCAAACTGCACAATATCCAGTACATAGTCCAGCTTGATATTTCTCAAATCCACCCGGCAGGAATCACTTTCCTTCTTGGTCAGTTTACCATCTATCCTTAAATACTGGTCCTCATGTTCAAACAGGAAATTGTCAATGAATACGCGTCCCGAATCTATGGCGATATGCGAGGGATGAATGTTCCATACCGTATCATTCAGCACTACTTTTGTGGGCTGTATGTTTATATCTGCCTGAAGAATAGGGTGGGGACCTTCCGTTTTGAAGAAACGGGTATCGGCGGCAAATTTACCACCGTAAGTCACATCAGTATTGTTCCCCCAGTTAATTGTTGTTTCCAAATGATCGTTTTTGGCATTGGCTTCCACCGAGAAGTTAAGCATTGCACCACTTTTCATCAGCATACCGCCTCGCAGTGAACATTTGAACCGGTCGGAAGGATTCTCACAAAATAAAACGCCCGAATCATAACGTGTTCCATTGTATCTGAATTCCGGAAAATGTCCTTCTACGTGCAACTTTTCCTCGCCGTCGTTAAAATATCCTTTTAAAGATGCCGGCAGGTATAATTCCAATGGAATCTGAAATAATTTGGATAGCACTTCGGTATTTTCCAGGCAGATATCAAACTGGAAGTTATTGTGAGGCTCGGGCATATTATCCTTTATAGTCAGTAAGGACGGAATATAGCGTTGTACCGTCTTTACCACGCTGGCCGGAATGGTGTGGTAGGAATAGTCACCTCGTATCACCGCTGTCATGAAGGATGAATTTATGCGCAACTCTTTTTCACCGCTTACCTGTCCGGCTGTAATAGTCAGATTATCCAGAAAACACCCTCCTTCATCGGGAGCGTTTAATTGCAGGCTGTCCAATGAAATGCGCCCGTTCATGTCGTCAATGGATTTGCCGGTGAAATCAGCAGTGAGGCCCAGTGAAATACTGGCATTCTCATATTTGTCCGACAGATGGAGGTCGTGAGGGCGCAGGTTCTTTACGGATGCCTTCAGGTTAAAGTCAGGGATTGTTTTGGCAACATTGAAATTACCGTCTATCTGGACAGAACCGTTTGCGTCGTCCATGGATAAGCGCCCGTTAAAGCCTCCGTCCTTATATACGCCATCCAACATGATATTTTCATATTGATATTGACTATATTCAAAGGAAGATATGATTCCTTTGATGTATGATTCCGGATATCGGTTCTTATAGTTGAAACCTTTCAGTTCCACATTGAAATCCACCTTGCCGAATTTCTTTTCCTGATTAAGTAATTTTCCCAAATCCAGGTCTGCACTCGCCACACTACCCGAATAGGTTCTGCTCATACTTTGTTCATCAATGCTCATCATCACGTCCGTTTTCACCATGCCTGCCCCTGTATGGAACAAGCCTGTCAGTGTGAGATCATGCAGATAGCCCGCCGCTTCCCCGTTAAAACGAATATAGTCCAAACGTTGCAAAATGGGAGGAACCTTTCCCGTCAGGTTCGTCATCAGAACGTTTATGCCCTCTTTTGTCATGGTCAAGTTACCCAGTTTGCCGTAAATGTACATATCCATGCCTGCATCCCAGTTACTTAAGGCAGCTTCCCCTGCAATCATCAATCCGTGGTGGTTAGTCAGCCGCAGGGTGGGGCAGTCCAAATGTTTGCCGTGACCGGAGAAAACCAGATTTAGATCCAACGGTTCTTCAAAGCGTGACAAGGCAGGCACAAAAGGAGCTAAATCTTTCAGTATAACGGAAGCCTTCAAAGAGCCGTCATATCTTACATTTTCTGTCATTGGGGGCAATTCGGGCAGGCTGTCATACTTCAAGGTCAGACTGTCTATCTTTAAAGCAGTATTTGAAAGCTCCACACCAAAATCCTTAATATCCAAACGTTTATTGTTGGCTGTAACTTTCATGGCGAACTTCTGCAATGAAAAACCACATTGTTCGTCAAAGCTGACCCGCCGGATGGCGGCATTCAACGAGTCGCTGCGCAATGCCTTCAGTGAAAGCGTTGCAGCGAGATTCTTCACCGATAGATGATGGGCATTGAACTTTCCGGGAGTTTCCGGTTCCGATAATATATCGTATGTCACTCTGCCACGCCTTATCAGCACGGAATTAATTCGTAAATCCAAATTAGATTTTGTTTTAACCGTATCTTTGGACGCGAAAGCGTCTAACACAAACTGGAAATTAGGGGCAGATTCCGGAGTTTCCCGGTTCAAATTGACCGTAAATCCAAAAAGCTGGACACTGCTGATGGTGACTTTACCGTTCAATAAAGGCAGAAGGTCGAATTTTGCCGATAAGCGGGCTACTTTCAGCATCTCCTGGTTCTTCCGGTCATGCAAAAGGACATCTTCCACAATGATACGGTTTAGCAAACCCATATCAATCCGTCCTACAGAAACCTCCGTATTCAGTATGTTTTTTAATTCCTTAGTTACAAAAACAGATAATTTGCCCTGAACATACGGTATGTTCAGCAGCACAATTATTCCCAGGTAGACACCAATCAGTGTACCTAGCAGAATACGCACAGTGTATTTAAGACTCTTACTAGAAATCATTGTTTATTTTGGGCTAACAAAAATACGAATAACGTATGACGTAGCCCAAAATAAACGAATTTTTTTTACTTGTTTTTATGCAATCTTTTCAACTCGAAGGAGAAAATGACACGGAAACATCCGATAATAAGAAAAGTGATGGACAGCATATAGAGCACGGTAACAGCACCAAGTCCAGGTTGCCAGATGATAGCCATAGAGCAAAGAATAGCCAGAATGCCAAACACCAGATACCACCCCCAGTCCTTTGTGCCATAGCGTTTCAAATCTGTGGAATAGCCACACAATGTAAACCCTCTGAACATCAGCCAGAAAGCAACAATAAACGGAATCAGTTCCATGCTGACCAACGGATAGAATACCAGATAAATACCTATCAGCAAATCAATAATACCTCCGGCAAGATACCATCCCCAACTACTGATTGTTTTTTTGTTTCCGGCAGCAAAAAAGACTTCCAGAATGCCACTGACCAGAATCGAGATACTGAAGATGACACTCAGTGCCACATAACTGCTCACAGGAGCGAACAATAAGCATAGTGCTACCGCAATGTAGAGCAAGCCCAGCAACAGGGACATCCACCAATTTTTTACAGCGTAGCCTAAGCCACCAACTAATTCATTCATATTTGTTAAGTTTTAGGTTATAATTTGAACTAATAACGCCCCCCCTTGCAAAAATGGATTTACCTGCAAAATACAAAAAAATGTCTTTAAATACCGCCGATTGACTTTTAGAACTCAAAAAATTATTCCGAACTTTGCACGCTGAAAACCAAATTGATAGTTCTATTTACATTTTGAATAAAAATTGAATAAAAAACGAATGAAAGATAACAAAATCCCTTCACCTGTTAGTATCCCTTTTTACCCGTATTCGTACTATTTTATTATTGTTTGTCACTATCCGTACATTTGGAAGTGATGCCTTGTCCGGTGGCAGCCAAGTCTGTCTGCTAGTGGCTACAGCAGTTTGTGTGCTGATAGGTATGGCGGGATTCCGTCGTCCGTGGAAGGACTTCGAACTGGCTGTCACCAATAATATAGCCGGGGTAAGTACCGCACTTATTATCTTGCTGATCATCGGAGCTTTGTCCGGAGCATGGATGGTCAGTGGTGTAGTCCCTACATTAATATATTATGGCATACAGGTTATTCATCCTCATTTTTTCCTGGTATCCACTTGCATTATTTGTGCGGTAGTATCTGTTATGACAGGCAGCTCATGGACTACCATCGCCACTATCGGCATTGCACTGATGGGAATAGGGAAGGCGCAAGGTTTCAGTGAAGGTTGGATTGCAGGTGCGATTATCTCCGGAGCCTATTTCGGTGATAAAGTTTCTCCGCTTTCGGATACCACCATTCTGGCATCGTCCGTAACGGATACACCGCTGTTCACTCACATCCGTTACTTGATGATTACCACCGTTCCATCACTTGTCATCACTTTGATAATCTTTACCATAGCCGGATTGTCACATGAAGCCACTGATACCGGTCATATCGCCGAATACACCCGTATATTGAGTGATAAGTTCCATATTTCATGGTGGTTGATGATTGTCCCCGTTGTCACAGCGATACTGATTGCACGTAAAGTGCCTTCCATCATCACTCTATTTGTTTCTACGGCTCTGGCTACCGTCTTTGCCTTGATTTTCCAGCCCGGACTATTATGCGAAATCGCCGGACAAGGAGTCGAAGGGATTGCCGCCTTGTTCAAAGGAGGAATGGGAATGCTTTATGGTGGAACCCAATTGGAAACCGGTAATGCGGAAATAAACGAACTGATATCCACTCGCGGAATGGCGGGTATGATGAATACCATCTGGCTGATTATCTGCGCCATGTGTTTCGGAGGGGCGATGACAGCCGGAGGAATGCTCGGCAGTATCACTTCTGTATTTGTACGTTTTACGAAAAAGCGGGTAGGAATGGTGTCGTCCACAGTTGCATCGGGCTTGTTCCTGAATCTTGCTACAGCAGATCAATATATATCCATTATCCTGACGGGTAATATGTTTAAAGACATCTATAGTGCAAACGGTTATGAAAGCAAACTGCTGAGCCGCACGACGGAAGATTCTGTTACAGTCACTTCGCCATTGATACCCTGGAATACATGCGGTATGACACAGGCCACTATCCTTAGTGTTCCCACCATTGTGTATCTGCCTTACGCATTCTTTAACATTATCAGTCCCTTGATGAGTATCACAATTGCTATACTGGGATATAAGATAAAGAAAAAAGCAGAACAGTCGGACCTGTCATAATAATGATAGGTTCAGATGATTATATACTTTCACGTGAAAGATTAGCAGGGTTCAAAAAATAACTTGTACATTTACCCACCCTAATAAATCATTTTATATTTTTACAATAATATGAAGAAACACATCACATTCGCTCTTCTGTTTGCGGCTGCATTGACAGCCCAGGCACAACAGGGAGGCATTTCAGGTGAAATGCTGAATCAAATCAAACAAAGTTATAAGGCAACCCCTGCCGACAAAGCCATCCGTAACGCCTTAGGCGGAACAAGTATCAACACGTTGGCATTGAACCAGGAGAACCGTGCCGATTTTGATACGGAGTTTTCACACAAGGTGCTATCCAAGGGAATAACCGACCAACAATCTTCCGGTCGTTGCTGGCTTTTTACCGGACTGAACGTACTCCGCAGCCAGATGATTGCCAAATACGGACTGGATGAGATGGAGTTCTCACAGAACTACTGCTTTTTCTACGACCAATTAGAAAAAGCAAACTTATTCTTACAGGGAATCATTGATACCAGTGGAAAGCCCATGGACGATAAAATGGTGGAATGGCTGTTCAAGCATCCCTTAAGCGATGGGGGACAATTCACAGGAGTATCGGATATTATAGAGAAATACGGACTGGTCCCCAAGAGTGCAATGGTGGAAACTTTCAGCAGTGAGAATACCGGAAAGATGAGTAGTCTGATAGGACTGAAACTGAAGGAATTTGGTTTACAACTACGCGAAGCCGCCGCTACCGGAGCGAAGCCGGCCGAATTGGAAAAGAAAAAGACAGAAATGCTGGGAACGGTTTATCGTATGTTGGTGCTGACCCTTGGCGAACCTGTTTCCACCTTTACATGGAGTCTGAAGGGTGGGGAAGCGAAAGAATATACTCCGGTGTCTTTCTATAAAGAGTTTTTGGGAAATGATTTGACCAATAACTATGTAATGCTGATGAATGATCCCAGCCGCGAGTTTTATAAATGTTATGAAATAGATTTTGACCGTCACCGTTATGATGGCAAGAATTGGACTTATGTAAACTTGCCGATAGAGGATATTAAAGAAATAGCCATAGCTTCCATCAAGGACAGTACCATGATGTATTTTTCTTGTGATGTAGGCAAGTTCCTTGATAGTAAACGTGGCTTGCTGGACCCTGATAATTATGATTACGAATCATTGATGGGAACTACTTTCGGCATGGACAAGAAACAACGTATCCAAACTTTCTCCAGTGGCAGCAGCCATGCCATGACCTTGATGGCGGTGGACTTGGATAAAGCGGGAAAGCCGAAAAAATGGATGGTGGAAAATAGTTGGGGCAGTGCCAGTGGATACAGAGGACACCTTATCATGACAGATAAATGGTTTGATGAATATATGTTCCGTGTGGTGGCAGAAAAGAAATATGTTCCTGCCAAGGTGCTGGATATTTTAAAACAGAAACCAATCCGTCTTCCGGCATGGGACCCGATGTTTGCTGACGAAGAATAAGCGTTATCTCTCTACATTGTATATAATTTAAGCGGACTGTACAGAAAAGAAAGACTGTACAGTCCGTTTTTTTATTCTAAGGCATTGTGTATGTCTGTCATTTTTACTTCTCTCTTGCAAAAAGAAACATAATAGGGAAAATAGGTTTGTTGCAGTGATGAGTTATTGTATAATAGGCTTGCAGAAAGGTGTTTCTTGCATATTTAGGTATAATAAAAAATGGGAATCTCTTCGTAAGAGAACCTCAAAGTCAAGTTAGATCTCTGATATAATAAAAAGCGCTCATTCATAGGAATTTCCAGATAGAATTCGTTTCTTTGCGGTCAGAAACCATAAAATCATCTTTATTATGTCATCCCGCTTTGTAAACCCTTTCACGGATCTCGGCTTCAAGATAATCTTCGGCCAGCCTGCCAGCAAGGATCTGCTGATAATCCTGCTTAACGAACTGCTGTCGGGTGAGCATCACATTGAAGACCTGACGTTTCTGGACAAGGAGGACCGTTCGGAGAATATTCACGACAAGGGCATCATCTATGACCTTTACTGCCGTACCTCTACGGGCGAGTACATCATAGTGGAGATGCAGAATCGTTGGCATAGCCATTTCCTGGACCGTACGCTTTATTATGTGTGCCGTGCGGTGAGCCGCCAGATGGAGAATCCGTCCTCTAAAGAGGTATGTGTTCCCGACACTCCGTTGGAGGGGGATTGCGGTCTGCTCAGGGAAGAAGAGGCTTCTTACGGTCTCCGTTACAGGCTTCCTGCCGTGTACGGCATTTTCCTGATGAATTTCAAGGAGGATGGTCTGGAAAGCAAGTTCCGTACCGACACGGTGGTTTCCGACCGGGACAGCGGTCGTGTGGTGAACCGGAATTTCCGTCAGATTTATCTCCAGTTTCCTTATTTTACGAAGGAACTGGACGAATGTTCTACTTTATCCGATAAACTAATGTATGCACTGAAGAATATGAACAACTGGAACAGAATGCCCGATGCGCTGAAAGAACAGGTTTTCAGCCATCTTGACCGCCTTGCCGCCAAGGCTCACCTGTCTGAGGGTGACCGTATCGCTTATGATAAGGCGGTGGACCGTTATAACGTGAGCCGTATTGTGGAAAATGATATCCGTGAACAGGCTGTCGCGGAAGGACGTTTGGAGGGACGTTTGGAGATCGCCCGTAAACTGAAAGAGAACGGTTTTTCCATTGCGGATATTGTCCGGATTGCCGGACTTTCGCCAGAAGAAATTGATAAGCTGTAACGGCGTGTACGAATTTCTTTATAAAGCAGTGCTCATTCGGGAAAAAGACTTTTTTCAGAATGCTACAGCAAAAAATGATAATGAATGGTGAAGTGATATAAGTATCATGATAAAGCATTGAAAAATGTATGAGCAATAAAATATATCCCATCGGAATCTAGAATTTCGAGAAAATCCGTCAGGACGGTTATTTCTATATTGATAAAACGGCCTGGGTGTACCAGATGGTAAAGACCGGAAGTTACTACTTCCTGAGCCGTCCGCGACGTTTCGGAAAGAGCCTGCTCATCTCTACCTTGGAAGCTTACTTTCAAGGTAAGAAGGAGTTGTTTGAAGGTCTGGCGATGGAGAAGCTGGAAAAGGACTGGATCAGATATCCTGTTCTGCATCTGGATCTGAACATCGAGAAGTATGATACTCCGGAGAGTCTGGATAAGATTTTGCATGATAATCTGGATGCCGAACTGCATGAGTTTGCTGAAGCGAGAGGAGTGTCATACGACAAGCTTTGTGACGATTTGAAAGCATATTATGACGGCTATCACTTTACACATCATTCTATCGGCATGTACAATCCGTTTAGTTTGCTCAATACGTTCAAATATAAGGAATTCGGCAGTTATTGGTTCGAGACGGGTACTCCTACCTATCTGGTGAAACTGCTGAAGAAGCATCATTACGACTTGGAACGGATGGCCCACGAGGAAACGGACTCCCAGGTGCTGAACAGTATAGATTCGGAATCCACCAATCCCATTCCGGTGCTCTATCAGAGCGGATACCTCACTATAAAGGGATATGATGAAGAATTTGGAATGTACCGTTTAGGTTTTCCGAACCGGGAAGTGGAAGAGGGGTTTGTACGTTTCCTGCTCCCTTTTTACGCGAACGTAAATAAGGTGGAATCTCCCTTTGAGATTCAGAAATTTGTCCGTGAGGTGCGTTTCGGTGATTATGACTCCTTCTTCCGCCGTCTGCAAAGTTTCTTTGCGAATACTACCTACGAAGTGATCCGCGAACAGGAACTGCATTACGAGAATGTGCTTTTCATCGTATTCAAGCTTGTCGGCTTCTATACCCAAGTGGAATATCATACGAGTAAAGGACGCATTGACCTTGTCCTGCAGGCTGACAAGCTTATCTATGTGATGGAATTCAAGCTGGACGGCACGGCCGAGGAGGCTTTGCAACAGATTCATGACAAGCATTACGCGCTTCCCTTTGCTTCGGACGGACGGAAGCTCTTTTAAATAGGGGTGAACTTCAGTGCTGAAACCCGCAATATCGAAAAGTGAATAGTAGAAGAATGAAATGTAGAAAGGAAACAGAGTCCGAAGAAAAGAGGTGCACACTGCTGCAATATCCGGTGAAACTTGGTACAAGATCCGCGGAATCTTGTACCAAAGTTTTTGTAATCTTGTGGCGGGTGACGGCTAGTTCCTTTGAACATTGTAAAGATAACTTCACGTCCGTGCGGTGTGATCTCTTCTGACCCCTTGGCGGATTGCAGGGAGTTTACGGGGACACGGGGACAGTGGGGACAGCCCCTTTTTTTTCCTCACACACGCATGCGTGTACCTATAAAGGGAGGATAAGTGGGGTGATATATTCCCTTACCGTCCACACTTACCGATACTTCTTATTTGGTGAAACGTTTGAGTCTGATGAGGACGGTGCTTTCGGTTACTCTCCCTGTCGTGCGTTTTTTTTCAGAAGTTCCAGCCGGACATAATCCTGTGGGAAGGCAGGGGAAAGATGATTTTCCCACCTAATTATATCGCGCGTGCGTGTGTGAGAAATTGGGGTCTGTCCCTGCTGTCCCCACTGTCCCTGCTTGGAAGAGCCGGTATGAACTGCCATCTTTAAATTCTCAATTTTTAATCTCCCTCCGTATCAACCTTTCCTCGTCCTACGAGAGGAAACAAGCTCGTACCGGCTCCTTGCCGGAACGTTCCACGCCTTTGCCGGGATGATTTTTCTTATTATCCGCACTGTTGCTGTGGAAACCATAGACCGCTTGTACGTAGTTCATCGCCCCATGGGGATTTTATTGCCGGTGGTGTTTTCCTATGGCGGTGTGGAATTGCTGAGGGTAGGGGAGACTTTCCATAGCCGTACAAAAAAAGCATACGCTTCCATGAACGGGCTGCATAAAGACAGCATCTGCTTTTATGAATATTACTTGAAGATACCGGATTATCGCGTACCGAAGTCCTGCAAGCTGGTGGATTCCGTATGGTCCACGGTGTTTGATGTGTTCGCCTGCTTGTTGGCAGGGGATGACGAGGAAGTTTATTGGTGCTGCGGCCGTCTGGCCGACCGGAGCATCGTGGTGATGGACGGGGCAGGAAGGTATTACCATGTGGTAAAAGGAAAGAGGAAGCGGTACATTGCCGCTAACCTTCCCGAACCCGGTGAGCAGGACTTCGACACGGCTGTAAAGAAGCTGAAAGAGGAAGCCGGACAGCGGGCGGAGGAAACGGACCGGCAGAAGAGAAGGAACGAGGAAGCGAAAAGGCGGAAGAGGCTGGAGGAGATAAGAGATGCCCTTCCGTACCGTATGGGCATGAAATGGGGCTTGAAACTGGGGGAATGTATCATCGTTCCTCCCAAATACAGAAAGATTCTTCCTCCTGTGGGCGTTTATTGTGCTTTTGAAGAGAGTGCCTGCCGGTGGGGGGTGATGGCACTGGACGGGAAAGTGATGGTGGAAGCCCGCTACCAGGAGGTGGATATAGAAAACAACGGCACGGTACACCTGACCGTCATTCCCGGCAAAGTGAAGACCGTCAAACTGTAAGTGTTTCCGGAATGAAACACAAATGACGCGAATGACATAAATTAAAAATCAAGATAAATTTATGCCATTCGCGTCATTTGTGTTCTAAAAAAAAAGGTGAGCATCTGCCTGAGTTTGCACATACATTCAGAAAGGTTTCTATTATTACAGAATTTTTTCCATAATAAGCACCATTTCTTTCTTTTTTCACATTTTTTTTCTGTACTTTTGCGCTCAAATTTAAAAACCATTTTTTATAACCCAATATGGCAAATGTGATTAAATTACACAAAGGCTTGAACATCAACCTGAAAGGGAAACCTGCTCAGGAGTCCTTTGACGTGAAGCAGCCGGACATCTATGCGATAGTGCCCGATGATTTTCATGGCGTGACTCCTAAAGTCGTGGTCAAGGAACAGGAATATGTGACGGCCGGGGGAACATTGTTTGTTGACAAGAACCACCCCGAAGTGAAGTTCGTATCTCCGGTAAGCGGTGTCGTTACCAGCGTGGAGAGAGGCGAACGTCGTAAAGTCTTAAGCATCTCCATTGCAGCTGCAAAGGAGCAAGACTACGAAGAGTTTGGAAAGAAGGATGTTTCGACTCTGACAGGCGAGCAGGTAAAAGCCGCCCTGCTGGAAGCCGGACTTTTTTCATTCATTATCCAGCGCCCCTACATCGTGGTGGCTGATCCGAATGCCAAGCCGAAAGGCATCTTCGTTTCTGCATTTGACACTAACCCATTGGCTGCTGATTTCGAATTTGTTCTGAAAGGCCAGGAAAAAGATTTCCAGACTGGTCTGGACGCACTGGCAAAGATGGCAAAGACGTATCTGAATATCAGCGTAGAGCAGAAGAGCCCTGCACTGACCAACGCCAAAAATGTAACTGTAACTGCCTTCGACGGTCCTAACCCCGCCGGAAATGTAGGCGTTCAGATTAACCACATCAGTCCTATCAACAAAGGCGAAACTGTTTGGACGCTCCGTGCGGAAGAAGTGATCTTCATCGGACGCCTGTTCAACACAGGTCGCGTAGACCTTACCCGTACTATCGCCCTGACCGGTTCGGAAGTGAAGAAACCGGCTTATTGCAAGCTGAAAGTAGGAGCCTTGCTGACAGATATTTTTGCAGGACGTGTGAACGGAGGTAAAAACTTACGCTACATTAACGGTAACGTGCTGACCGGAACTTTGGTGAAACCAAACGGATTCCTGGGTGCGCACGCTACAAGTCTTACTGTGATTCCCGAAGGGGATGACCGGCACGAATTCCTGGGCTTTATCATGCCGCGTACCGATCAGTACAGTGCCAACCGCAGTTATTTCAGCTGGTTGTGCGGTAACAAGGAATACACACTGGATGCCCGTATCAAAGGTGGCGAACGCCACATGATCATGTCCGGCGAGTATGACAAAGTATTCCCGATGAGCATTTTCCCCGAATATTTAATTAAAGCTATCATTGCCGGCGATATTGACCGCATGGAAGCACTTGGTATTTACGAAGTGGCTCCCGAAGACTTCGCTGTATGTGAATTCGTTGACTCTTCCAAATTGGAATTGCAACGCATCGTGCGTCAGGGCTTGGACATGCTTCGCAAGGAAATGTGCTAAATAATTAAAAACTAAGAATTAAAAGTTAATGAAAGCGTTAAGAAATTATCTCGACAAGATAAAGCCAAACTTTGAAGAGGGCGGCAAACTCCACGCGTTTCGTTCGGTGTTCGACGGTTTCGAAACATTCTTGTTCGTACCCAACAGCACTTCGAAAACAGGAGTTCACATTCATGATGCGATTGACAGCAAGCGTATCATGTCAATGGTGGTTATTGCGTTGATACCGGCCCTGTTGTTCGGTATGTACAACGTAGGTTACCAGCACTTCTTGGCTGTAGGCCAGGAGGCAGGTTTCTTTGAAAAGTTCATTTATGGTTTCCTGGCTGTTCTGCCTAAGATTATCGTATCATACGTAGTCGGTCTGGGAATCGAATTTGTGGTGGCACAATGGAAGAACGAAGAAATTCAGGAAGGTTTCCTGGTATCCGGTCTGTTGATCCCGATGATCGTTCCTGTGGAATGTCCGTTGTGGATTCTGGCTGTCGCTACAGCATTCTCTGTTATCTTCGCTAAGGAAGTATTCGGCGGTACAGGTATGAATATCTTCAACCCTGCATTGATTACCCGTGCTTTCTTGTTCTTCGCTTATCCTACCAAAATGTCCGGTGATGCCGTTTGGGTAAGCACTGACAGCATTTTCGGTATCGGTGGCGGACAGGTAGTGGACGGTTTTACCGGCGCTACGATGTTGGGACAGGCTGCTACAGCCGCTCCGGGTGCAAGCGAACTGATTAATGTGAACGGTACTCCCGCTACCATGTGGGATATGGTTGTAGGTTTGATTCCGGGTTCTATCGGTGAAACCAGCGTTATCGCTATCGCACTGGGTGCCATCATCCTGTTGTGGACAGGCGTGGCAAGTTGGAAGACCATGTTCTCTGTCTTTGCCGGTGGTATCGTGATGGGATTGATCTTCAATGTATTCGGCTCTACAGATAACATGATGGCTCAGTTGCCTTGGTACGAACACATCGTATTGGGCGGTTTCTGCTTCGGCGCCGTGTTCATGGCTACCGACCCTGTGACTTCCGCACGTACGGAAAAGGGTAAGTTCATCTACGGCTTCCTGATCGGTGTGATGGCTATCGTTATCCGTGTGTTGAATCCGGGTTATCCCGAAGGTATGATGCTTGCCATCCTGCTGATGAACATCTTCGCTCCGCTGATTGACTACTGTATCGTACAGAAGAACATCACAGCCCGCGAAAACAGATTAAAATCAACTAACAACTAAAATATCGGACATTATGAATACTAATAGTAATAGTTATACTATCATCTATGCTTCGATAATGGTTGTTATCGTAGCATTCCTGTTGGCATTCGTGTCTTCTTCTCTGAAAGAAAAACAGTACCAGAATGTAGAACAGGACACAAAGAAACAAATTCTGGCAGCTTTGAACGTTTATGACGTAAAAGATGTGAATGCAGAATATGATAAATATGTGAAAGAAGACGATTTGATGCAGGCAGACGGTTCTTTGGTAAAGAACGATGCTGCTTTCCAGACTTCTTATAAAGGTGAAATCGCTAACGGACGTCTTCATGTATTCGTTTGCGACGTGGATGGTCAGACCAAATATGTGCTGCCTATTTATGGTGCCGGTCTTTGGGGACCTATCTGGGGATACATCGCATTGAATGATGACAAAGACACTGTATATGGCGTTTACTTCTCTCATCAAGGAGAAACTCCGGGTCTGGGTGCAGAAATCACCACTACTAAGTTCCAGGATCAGTTCTTGGGCAAACATGTAATGGAAAACGGTACTGTAGCTTTGGGTGTTGAAAAACACGGCAAGGTGGCAAAACCCGATTATCAGGTAGACGGTATCTCAGGTGGTACTATCACTTCTAAGGGTGTAGATGCGATGATTAAGGATTGCCTGAGCATGTACAATTCATTTTTAACTAATAAATAAGAGGAGGGTAAATAGAATATGAGCGCATTATTTTCTAAAAAGAATAGAGAAGTTCTTTTAACTCCGCTGGGTTTGAATAACCCTGTCACCGTACAGGTGCTCGGTATCTGTTCTGCACTGGCTGTAACGGCTCAGCTGGAACCGGCTATCGTGATGGGTCTTTCCGTAACCATTATTACAGCCTTCTCGAACTTCGTTATCTCCTTGTTGCGTAACACCATTCCCAACCGTATCCGTATCATTGTTCAGTTGGTGGTTGTTGCCGCATTGGTAACTATCGTTAGTGAAATTTTGAAAGCGTTCGCATACGATGTAAGTGTGCAGCTTTCTGTATATGTAGGTTTGATTATTACAAACTGTATCCTGATGGGACGTCTGGAAGCGTTTGCTATGATGAACGGTCCTTGGGAATCATTCCTGGATGGTATCGGTAACGGATTGGGTTATGCCAAAATCCTGATTATCGTGGCATTCTTCCGTGAACTGCTGGGTGCCGGTACATTGTTTGGCTTCCAGGTTATCCCGCAGGCTGTTTATGACTTGGGCTACCTGAACAACGGCTTGATGCTGATGCCTCCTATGGCGTTGATTATCTGTGCTTGTATCATTTGGTACCAACGTGCAAAACACAAAGAATTGCAGGAAAGTAATAATTAATCCCCGTTATAAAACGAAAAGAATATGGAATATTTAAGTTTGTTTGTAAAGTCCATCTTTGTGGACAATATGATTTTCGCATACTTCCTGGGGATGTGTTCTTACCTGGCAGTATCGAAAAACGTAAAGACAGCCGTAGGTCTGGGTGCAGCCGTTACTTTCGTGTTGATTGTAACTCTGCCGGTGAACTATTTGCTGGAAAATTACGTACTGGCACCTAATGCGCTGATTGATGGAGTAGACCTCAGCTTCTTGAGCTTTATCCTGTTTATTGCCGTTATTGCCGGTATCGTTCAGTTGGTGGAAATGGCGGTTGAACGTTTCAGCCCGTCGCTCTATGCTTCATTGGGTATCTTCCTTCCGCTGATTGCTGTAAACTGTGCCATCATGGGTGCTTCATTGTTTATGCAGCAACGTCATTTCATCAACATTGGCGAGGCAACCACTTACGCTTTGGGCTCAGGTATCGGTTGGGCACTGGCTATTATCGGCTTGGCTGCCATCCGTGAAAAAATGGCTTACTCTGATGTTCCCGCTCCTTTGAAAGGTCTGGGTATCACTTTCATCACTGTAGGTTTGATGGCAATGGCATTTATGTGTTTCTCTGGTTTGAAAATCTAAAAGGAAAGGAATAAGACAATGGATATGAATTTAATATTAGCTAGTATTGGAGTATTCCTTGGAATTATCCTTCTGCTCGTTGTTATTTTGCTGGTAGCTAAGCAGTATCTTACTCCGAGCGGCAAAGTAAAGATAACTATCAATGGAGAGAAAGAACTGGAAGTAGAACAAGGTTCAACTTTGCTGAACACCCTGTCTGTCAATGGCATCTACCTGTCATCGGCTTGTGGTGGTAAAGGTTCTTGCGGTCAATGTAAATGCCAGGTTGTAGAAGGCGGTGGTGAGATTCTTCCTTCTGAAAAGGGACATTTCAGCCGTAAACAACAACAGGATCATTGGCGTCTGGGTTGCCAGGTGAAAGTAAAAGGTGACCTGGGCATCAAGATTGATGAATCTGTACTGGGTGTTAAGGAATGGGAATGCGAAGTAATCAGCAACAAGAACGTTGCCACTTTCATCAAAGAGTTTATTGTGGCTTTGCCGAAAGGTGAACACATGGACTTCGTTCCGGGTTCATACGCTCAGATTAAGATTCCTAAATTTGAAATGGACTACAACAAGGATATCGATAAAGACCTTATCGGTCCGGAGTATCTGCCCGCATGGGAAAAATTCGGTCTGTTCGGCTTGAAATGTAAGAATACGGAAGAAACCATCCGTGCTTACTCCATGGCCAACTATCCTGCCGAGGGTGACCGTATCATGCTGACAGTGCGTATTGCTACTCCTCCGTTCAAACCGAAAGATCAGGGTCCCGGCTTTATGGATGTGAATCCGGGTATCGCTTCATCTTACATTTTCACGCTGAAACCGGGTGACAAGGTAACGATGAGTGGTCCTTACGGAGACTTCCACCCGATCTTCGATTCTAAGAAGGAAATGATTTGGGTAGGTGGTGGTGCCGGTATGGCTCCGTTGCGTGCGCAGATTATGCACATGACCAAGACACTGCACACTACCGACCGTGAACTTCACTATTTCTATGGTGCGCGTGCATTGAACGAAGTATTCTATCTGCAAGATTTCCAACAATTGGAAAAAGACTTCCCGAACTTCCACTTCCATCTGGCTTTGGACCGTCCGGATCCCGCAGCCGATGCAGCAGGCGTGAAGTATACCGCAGGTTTCGTTCACAATGTGATGTATGAAACTTATCTGAAGGATCATGAAGCTCCCGAAGATATTGAATACTACATGTGTGGCCCCGGCCCGATGTCTAATGCAGTCGTTAAGATGCTGGATAGTCTGGGTGTTGAGCCTTCTTCTATCATGTACGACAACTTCGGAGGATAATATCAGGATCTCCTTTTATTAATAATGAAAATAAGCCCGGTAAAAGTGAACTTTTATCGGGCTTTTTCTTTACTTTTGTATAAAACGAAAATGAATATGATAGAGAACATACTAGCCAATTTTGAAAATTGAGCGGCTGAACCCGATGCAAGAGGCGTCCATCAATGCTTGGAAAGAGGGAAAAGACCTAATATTATTGTCTCCTACGGGATCCGGCAAGACGTTAGCTTATCTGTTGCCTTTGGTGCAGAGTTTGAAGCCTGGTATAACAGGCGTACAGGCTATAGTGCTGGTTCCTTCCCGGGAACTGGCTTTACAAATAGACCAGGTATTTAAATCCATGAACACACCCTTCAAGGCTGTAAGTTGTTATGGAGGACGACCGGCCATGGAAGAGCACCGTACCATCAAAGGGGTGCAGCCATCAGTCATCATCGGTACTCCGGGCCGTATGAATGATCATCTTTCCAAACAGAATTTTGATGCAGATACAGTCACAACTCTGGTAATCGATGAATTTGACAAATGCCTGGAGTTTGGCTTCCAGGAAGAGATGGCGACTGTCATAGGACAGTTGCCCAACTTGCAACGCCGTTTTCTGTTGTCGGCTACCGATGCGGAAGAGATTCCGCAGTTTACGGGGCTGGACAAGACCATTAAATTGAATTTTTTAAATCCGGAAGAGCAGCTTACCCACCGTCTGCACTTATATAAGGTACTGTCTCCGGAAAAAGACAAACTTGAAACCTTATATAAATTGCTTTGTACCTTGGGAAGCCAATCGACATTGGTTTTCTGTAATCACCGTGAAAGTGTGGAACGGGTAGGGAAGTATCTTCAATCCCAGAAGTTTCAATGTGGCATTTTTCATGGCGGCATGGAACAGGATGACCGCGAACGCTCCCTATATAAATTCCGCAACGGAAGTTGCCATGTGCTTATTTCTACCGATCTGGCCGCTCGCGGACTGGATATCCCCGAAATAGAGAATGTAGTACATTATCATCTGCCTGCCAATGAAGACGGATACATTCACCGCAACGGACGTACCGCCCGCTGGGAAGCCGAAGGTAATTCTTATGTTATCCTTCATGCCGAAGAAACAGTGCCCGCATATATAACCGATGAGCCGGAGGAGTTCATTTTACCCGAAGTCACCCCCAAACCTTCTTTGCCCGAATATGTGACATTATATATAGGAAAAGGCAAGAAAGATAAAATCAATAAGATAGATATTGTGGGATTTCTCTTTAAAAAAGGGAAACCTTAATAAAGACGAAATAGGACGGATTGATGTAAAAGACCACTATTCTTTTAGCAGCCGTATCTCGCAAAAAGATAAAACAAACTTTGAATTTAATACGAAATGAGAAGATAAAGGGCATAAAAACACTTATTGAAGAAGCTAAATAATGACAATTTGTCAATTCTCGAAATAAAATGATTAAAGAATAATTCAAAAAGATATCTTTTTTATGCTTTAGATCATTGTTTACTAGGGATGTAGTTACAAAATGAAAGCATAAAAAATCAGATTTAACTAATTTGAAAGAAAATTATGCGGAAATTCGTAAATTTATTAGCGATTTTTTTGGAAAACTGAAAATAATGTGTAATTTCGCCCAATGTAAGATATAAACAAATTGTATAACCAAAACAAACGTCAAATGAAAAAGCATAATTTCAATGCGGGACCATCTATCTTGCCTCGCGAGGTAATTGAGAAGACAGCACAAGCCGTTCTTGATTTTAATGGGTCAGGCCTTTCCATCATGGAAATCAGTCACCGTGCTAAAGATTTTCAGCCTGTAGTAGACGAAGCTGTTGCTTTGTTTAAGGAACTGTTGAACATCCCGGAAGGGTACTCGGTACTATTCTTGGGAGGTGGAGCCAGCTTGGAATTCTGTATGATACCTTTCAACTTCCTCGAAAAAAAAGCTGCTTACCTGAACACAGGCGTATGGGCTAAGAAAGCGATGAAAGAAGCCAAGGCTTTCGGCGAGGTAGTAGAAGTGGCATCTTCCGCTGAAGCGACCTATACCTATATTCCCAAAGATTATACGGTTCCCGCCGATGCAGATTATTTCCACGTCACAACGAATAACACAATCTATGGAACAGAACTTCATGAAGATCTGGATTCTCCGGTTCCTATGATTGCTGATATGTCATCTGATATTTTCTCTCGTCCTATCGACGTTTCTAAATATATTTGTATCTATGGCGGTGCGCAGAAGAATTTGGCTCCGGCCGGTGTCACTTTCGTTATTGTAAAGAACGATGCTGTGGGCAAGGTATCACGCTATATTCCTACTATGCTGAATTATCAGACTCACATTGACGGCGGCTCTATGTTCAACACACCTCCTGTACTTCCTATTTATGCCGCTTTGCAGACTTTACGCTGGATAAAAGCCAACGGTGGTGTAGCAGAAATGCAGAAACGTGCTAAAGAGAAGGCAGACATGCTGTATGCTGAAATAGACCGTAACAAAATGTTCCGTGGCACAGTAACGGATAAAGCCGACCGCTCTTATATGAACATTTGCTTTGTAATGAATGACGAATACAAAGACCTGGAAGCCGATTTCTTGAAATTTGCCACAGAAAAAGGTATGGTGGGTATTAAGGGACACCGTTCTGTAGGCGGTTTCCGTGCATCTTGCTACAACGCTATGCCGAAGGAAAGCGTTCAGGCTTTGATTGACTGCATGCAGGAATTTGAGAAACTTCATTAATAATTATGTTCACCACAGATTATACGAATTGCACAGATAGGAACAATAAATGGAATCTGTGATAATCCGTGATAATCTGTGGTGAACCTTTTTAATACAATAAGACCATGAAAGTATTAGTAGCAACAGACAAGCCGTTTGCAAAAGTTGCAGTAGACGGTATCCGTAAAGAAATAGAAGCAGCAGGTTATGAACTGGTATTGCTGGAAAAATATGGTGAAAAAGCTAAACTACTGGAAGCTGTAAAGGACGTTAACGCAATCATTATCCGCAGTGATATTATTGATGCCGAAGTATTGGATGCGGCAAAAGAACTGAAAATCGTAGTACGTGCAGGAGCAGGTTATGATAACGTGGATTTGGCGGCTGCTACGGCACACAATGTGTGTGTTATGAATACTCCGGGACAGAACTCCAATGCAGTAGCCGAACTGGCTTTTGGCATGATGGTGATGGCTGTCCGCAATTTCTATAACGGGACTTCGGGTACTGAACTGATGGGCAAGAAGTTAGGTATCCATGCATACGGCAATGTAGGTCGCAATGTGGCTCGTATCGCTAAAGGTTTTGGCATGGATATTTATGCTTTTGACGCTTTCTGCCCGAAAGAAGTGATCGAAAAAGATGGTGTGAAAGCTGTTTCTTCTGCTGAGGAACTGTATGCTGCTTGTAATATAGTGTCCCTGCATATTCCTGCTACGGCTGAAACTAAAAATTCCATCAACTATGAATTGGTCAACAAGATGCCTAAAGGAGGAGTATTGGTAAATACTGCCCGTAAGGAAGTGATCAATGAAGCGGAATTAATCAAACTGATGGAAGAACGCACCGACTTAAAGTATGTTACTGATATCATGCCGGTTGCCCATGCAGAGTTCTCGGAAAAATTTGCCGGCCGTTATTTCGCTACAACCGAAAAGATGGGGGCCCAGACGGCTGAAGCAAATATCAACGCAGGTATCGCTGCTGCCAGACAAATAGTAGGCTTCCTGAAAGATGGTTGTGAAAAATTCAGAGTAAATAAATAAGTAATCCAATAACCGCAGGGGCGGATTGAATCCGACCGGATGCATATAGCTTATGTTTTCGGGCGAATGCAATTCGCCCCTGCAAGTAAAATCTAATACCTTTATTTTATGGCAATAATAAAACCCTTCAAAGGCATCCGCCCTCCGAAAGAATTGGTAGAACAAGTAGCTTCACGTCCATACGACGTACTGAATTCTGAAGAAGCACGCGAGGAAGCGAAAGGTAATGAAAAGTCACTTTATCATATTATAAAACCGGAAATTGATTTCCCTGCCGGAACAGACGAACATGATCCTAAAGTATATGAGAAGGCTGCCGAAAAATTTCCAGATGTTTCAGGACAAGGGCTGGTTGGTGCAAGATGAAAAAGAAAATTATTATGTATATGCACAAACCATGAATGGCAAGACCCAATATGGACTGGTGGTAGGAGCGTATGTTCCCGATTATATGAACGGGGTCATCAAAAAACATGAACTGACCCGTCGTGACAAGGAGGAAGACCGCATGAAACATGTCCGCGTAAATAATGCCAATATAGAACCGGTATTCTTTGCTTACCCGGATAATGCGGAATTGGATGCTATCGTTAAGAAATATACTTCACAACGGCCGGAATATGATTTTATCGCTCCGGGTGACGGCTTCGGACATTCATTCTGGGTGATCGACAAAGAAGAAGATATAAAAGCTATCACAAAAGCTTTCGAAGCCATGCCGGCTCTTTATATTGCCGATGGTCATCATCGCTCGGCTGCCGCAGCCTTGGTAGGCGCCGAAAAAGCGCAGCAAAATGCAAACCATCAGGGAAATGAGGAGTACAATTACTTTATGGCTGTATGTTTCCCGGCCAACCAGCTGACTATTATTGATTACAACCGTGTTGTAAAAGACTTGAACGGGCTGTCTCCGGAACAATTCCTGACCGCTGTCAGCAAGAATTTTGTGGTAGAAGAGAAAGGAACTGAGGTCTATAGACCACAGGCTCTTCACAATTTCTCTCTCTATCTGGACGGTAAATGGTACAGCTTGACAGCAAAACCGGGCACATACGATGACAATGATCCTATCGGAGTATTGGACGTGACTATTTCTTCCAACTTGATATTGGATGAAATATTGGGAATCAAGGATCTTCGTTCCGACAAACGGATTGACTTTGTAGGTGGTATCCGTGGCTTGGAGGAATTAAAGAAGCGTGTGGACAGCGGTGAAATGAAAGTGGCTTTGGCCCTTTACCCTGTTTCTATGAAACAATTAATGGATATTGCCGATACCGGCAATATCATGCCGCCCAAAACAACTTGGTTTGAACCGAAACTTCGTTCGGGATTGGTTATTCATAAACTGAGCTGATCCATAGTGGAACACGGACAGAAAGAACAAACCTGCATTTCCCTTTCTGTCCGTGTCCGTTCAATCATTTCATATAATTTTTCAGCTGCTACAGGTGATATAAATTCTTTTATATTTGTTGATTAGGTATAATTAAAATAAATAGATGTCAGAGTGAAAGAATAAAGCATTTTTCCTTTGTTTATTGCTGACAAATATCTAATTTCGCGCCGATTTTAAAGCGTGTAATAAAAAACGATGACTAACAACAAGACTAAAGGATTTCTCCTTGGGGCAATCGCAGCAGCCAGCTACGGCATGAACCCACTGTTCACCCTTCCTCTTTATAGTGCAGGAATGAGCGTAGACTCGGTATTATTTTATCGCTATGCACTGGCTATAGTTGTACTAGGTATCATGATGAAGATGCAAAAGCAATCTTTTGCCATTAAGAAAGCGGATGTGCTGCCACTTTGCATCATGGGACTGCTGTTCTCTTTCTCTTCCCTGTTTCTCTTTATGAGTTATAACTACATGGATGCCGGTATCGCATCCACCATACTGTTTGTCTACCCGGTACTGGTAGCTATTATTATGGCTGTAGTATTTAAGGAAAAAAGTATCGCCGGTCACTATGTTTTCCATAGCGCTGGCCTTTGTGGGAATTTCCTTGCTCTGTAAAAGTCCGGGAGGACAGACACTCAGCCTGGTCGGGATTACTTTTGTCTTTTTATCATCCTTGTCTTATGCTATCTATATAGTTGGCGTAAACCGTTCTTCCCTGAAGGATATGCCTATAGCCAAGCTTACTTTCTATGTCCTGCTTTTCGGCCTGTCTGTTTATGTGGTGCGATTGAAGTTCTGTACAGGATTGCAGCCTATCCCTACACCCTTGTTATGGGTGAACGCAGTTTCACTGGCTGTTTTTCCTACTGTTATTTCGTTGGTGACCATGACAAAGGCCATACACTACATTGGTTCCACCCCCACTGCTATTCTGGGTGCTTTGGAGCCTGTTACAGCTTTATTCTTCGGAGTACTGATTTTTGGAGAGCAGCTGACACCGCGCATTATTCTGGGCATTTTGATGGTGATTACTGCCGTAACTCTGATTATAGGAGGAAAAACATTGCTGAAAAAAAGCAAGATTCGGTTAAGGCATACTGGCAGATAAAGTCGGATTTTGTATCTTTGCCCTTGCAATTATAAATTTTCCACTATGAAAAAACAACTGATGCAATGGGCAGGAGTGGGAATGTGGATGGTATTGGGGCTGTCCGCATGTTCCCCTACAAAAACAGAAATCGGAAATCTGAATGTCATTCCGCAGCCCCAAGAAGTAAGTCAAGACATTCAAGCCCACCCTTTTGTTATTAATCCGCAAACCGGTATTGTTTATCCGGAAGGCAATGAAAAGTTGCAACGGACGGCAGAATTTTTAGCTTCCTATATTAAAGAGGCAACGGGAATTACTGTCCGGACAACAACTGAAGCCGCAAGGAAGAACTCCATCATTTTGGCGGTTGACGGTTCCATTACCAACAAAGAGGGGTATCAACTGGAGGTAACTTCTGAAAACATCCATTTGAATGGAGGAAGTGAGTCGGGAGTATTTTATGGAATACAAACGCTCTACAAGGCTTTGCCGTTGACCAAAAACAAACAGGTATCCGCTGCCATCCCAGTGGGAACTGTTAATGACTATCCTCGTTTCGGTTATCGTGGTTTCATGGTAGACGTGGGCCGCCATTATTTTCCGGTTTCTTATCTGAAACAAATCATTGATATGCTGGCACTGCACAATATCAATTATTTTCATTGGCATCTGACCGAAGACCAAGGCTGGAGAATTGAAATCAAGAAATATCCCAAACTTACGGAAATAGGTTCGATGCGTCCGCGTACATTGATTGACCGTGAAACCCAGACTTACGATGAAACTCCTCATAGCGGTTTTTATACACAGGAAGAAGCAAAAGACATTGTCAAGTATGCCGCTGACCGTTTTATTACTGTAATCCCCGAAGTTGACCTTCCGGGACATATGATGGGAGCTTTGGTTTCCTATCCGGAATTAGGTTGTACGGGGGGTCCATACGAGATTCCTTGTAAATGGGGGGTATTCCCTGATGTGCTGTGTGGAGGAAACGACCGGACTTTACAGTTCGCCAAAGATGTATTGAATGAAATAATGGATATCTTTCCATCTCCTTATATCCATATTGGTGGGGATGAATGTCCGAAAGTACGTTGGGAAAAATGCCCTGTATGTCAAGCTAAAATTCGGGAACTGGGTTTGAAAGATACACCAAAACATAGCAAGGAGAACCAATTACAGACCTATTTCATGTCCGAGGTAGGCAAAGTTATCAATGACAGAGGGCGTAAAATGCTGGGCTGGGATGAGATGTTGGAGGGAGGATTGGCTCCAGGTGCCACAGTGATGTCATGGACCGGTGTCAAAGGTGGTATCGAAGCCGCCCGTCTGCACCATGATGCGATTATGACTCCTATTCAGTATCTTTATTTCAGCAATCCTACTTACAACCGGATAAAAGGGACTAAAAGCCTTGGACGTGTCTATACATTTGAACCTGTTTCTAATGAATTGGCAGAGGATGAACGAAAATATATCATCGGTACCCAAGGATGCATATGGACAGAATGGACGCGTGACAGTTTGAAGATGGAATGGCAAATTCTTCCCCGTATGGCTGCCTTGTCCGAGATTCAATGGACGGAACCGTCACATAAAAATTTCGACAGTTTCTTGAAACGTTTACCGGCTCTGCTGGCTATCTACCGGGATAGAGGTTATGATTTTCGCCAGGACATTTATGATGTGAACATTGATATTGTTCCGGCTCCCAATGAAGGAAAAGCCCGGATTGCTTTTCAGACGTTTGATGACGCGGAAATACATTATACATTGGACGGCAGCGTTCCCGATGTGCAATCCCCATTGTATACCGACACTATACAAGTGGATAAAGATGTTATCATACAAGCCATTGCAGTTCGTCCGCAGGGTGCCAGTCAGATAAGTAAGGAGGAAATACATTTTAATGCAGCCACAATGAAACCGGTTACCTTGAATACCATTCCTCATAAATCATATACTTTTAAAGGAGGAAGTACCTTGATAGACGGATTATATGGGGATATGAATTATCGCTCAGGGCGTTGGATTGGTTTCTACGGGACAGATATGAATGTGACCCTTGATTTACTTGAGCCTAAGGAGGTGTCTTCAGTTTTCGTAAACACAATGTTGAACACAGGCGATGCTATCTTTGGTACAACAGGTCTGAAGGTGGAAGTTTCTGAGGACGGGAAAAATTTCCGCAGGGTAGCCTCCGAAGATTTTCCCGTTGTGGAAAAAGGAACTAAAATGCAGAGCCGCAAAGACTCTGTCTCTTTTGACAAAGTAAAAGCCCGCTATATTAAAATCATAGCAGAAGTTACTCCGAAACTTCCCGCATGGCATTCCATGCCTGGCGAAAAAGCGTTTTTGTTTGTTGACGAAATAGGAGTGGAGTAAATCCGCCTTCGGAGCAATGGCTTTCTAAAGAACAAATACCAAACAAGAAACGGACATTCTGACAAAAACAGATGTCCGTTTCCTTATTCATAAGCCTTTCATGTATTTTCAAAAGCTGTTCAAGAAAAAATGGCGATAGAGATTCACTCTGTCGCCATTATGTGATGTGGAATGTCTAATTCCTTATGCTTTAGGAAGTGCTTCTTTTACAACCATAGTACGGTTTACATATTCTGCACCGTTCAATTGCTTGATAGCTTCTTTGGCTTCGTCGTCATTAGGCATTTCTACAAAAGCAAAGCCTTTAGAACGACGTGTTTCACGGTCAGTAATAAGTTTTACTGAAGCTACTGTTCCATACTCTTCCATTACACCTCTCAAATCACCTTCCCTAACATTATAGTTAAGGTTTCCAATATACAAATTCATAAAATAAAAATTGATAAATAAATAATTAAGTAAACTTTGAATTTAAAAATTTAGTTAGAAGAATAGAAACGGTTCAAGTGTGAGATGAATTGAGTCAATCGAAAAAACTATCTTTTTATATTCCGTTGTCAAAGGAACGATAAATAATTGGATTATCCACTATATTTCTCTTTTTATTTTGATATTTTTTTAGCCGGTGACTCTTTTTATACTTTTTAGGCTTAAAGCAGGAGCCTTATATCATTCATATTCACTAATTTTGTATCAACAGCTAACTTATAACTAAGATTTATATGATATTGAATGAAAGAGAAAGCCGCCATGAGCATGTGTTGCATGTGGCCCGACAAATGATGACGGCAGCGCGCACTGCTCCCAAAGGAAAAGGTGTTGACATTATTGAAATAGCCATGGTGACGGATGGTGATATCAATATTTTATCGGAAATGATGGTGAAAATGGTTGCGGAGCATGGAATGAAATTCTTTCTGCGCGATGCGGAAAATATTCTGAATGCGGAATGTGTCCTGTTAATAGGTACCCACGAACAGGCGCAAGGATTGAATTGTGGTCATTGTGGATATGCCACCTGCGTGTCTCGCAAAGAAGGAGTGCCGTGTGCTCTCAATAGTGTCGATGTGGGCATTGCCATCGGATCAGCTTGTGCCACGGCAGCAGACAACAGGGTGGACACACGGGTCATGTTCTCGGCCGGACTAGCAGCGCAGCGTCTGAACTGGCTGGAAGGATGCACCCAGGTTTATGCCATCCCTGTCAGTGCATCCTCTAAAAATCCTTTCTTTGACCGGAAACCTAAAGAATAAATTTCTCTACTACCGCGGCTACACCATCTTCTTCGTTAGAAAGGGTGATGTAGTCGGCGTTTTGACGGACTATTTCTTGAGCATTGGCCATTGCTACCCCCAATCCGGCATATTGTATCATAGAAAGATCGTTAAAACCATCACCAACGGCAATCATTTCTTCTTTTGTCATACCGATTTCTTTTAGCAATACGGCCAGTGATTGTGCTTTATCAATACCTTTAGGAACCAATTCCAAAAAATAAGGTTCGGAACGGAATACGCCCATACGGTCTTTTCAAGTGTTCGTACATTTCTTTTTTCAAGCACTGCAAGCCGCGTAGGTTCACCTACAATCAGACATTTGGCAATAGGAAATTTTATTGCCTCCAGAAAATGATCCACTTTCTTGGGAGTCATCACATTCAGAATAGCTTCTTTCAATACATATTCATCTTCCGGATATTCAGTCAATACATATTTTCCATCGTAAGTGACGATAGCAAAATGATTGTCGGTGGCACATTTATACAGGTAAGGCAATATATCCGGATCGAGCACATTCTCGTACATCATCTCACCGGTTTTCCAGTCTATGATCTCACCTCCGTTATACGAAAGTATATAACCTTCGTATTTCTGCAACTCTAAGATCTCGGCCAGTGGAGCCACACCGTATGTGGGACGCCCCGATGCCAAAACAATTTTTACTCCGCGCTCTTGCGCTTCGATAAGTGTACGACGTGTGTGTTCCGTTACCTCTTTCTTTTGATTGGTCAACGTTCCGTCTAGGTCTAAAACTAATAATTTATACTTCATATACTATTTAATGGAGTGCTTTTGCCAAATTCGCTGCAAATATAACGATTAAATTCATGGCTTTTTGCTACATTTGCTCAAAATAAACAAGAATCATGACAGAAATTTTATTAACCGTAATTATTATCCTGCTGATAATTAATATTGTAATCGCACTTACTAAAAAACAATCGTCTGCAAACCGAACGTCTGGAAGGATTGCTACGCGAAGAAATGAAAGAAAACCGGGACGAGCTGGGAAGAAATATCCGCGAACTGCGTAATGAACTGAATCAAACCTTGAACTATTCTATCCGCAATATGCAGGATACTTTGCATAAAAACCTGCTGACCGGTAATGAAATGCAACGGGAAAAATTTGAAGCAATGGGCAAGCAACAGGAAGCCTTGGTGAAAAGTACGGAAAAACGATTGGATGACATGCGGCAAATGGTAGAAGAAAAATTACAGAAAACATTGAATGAACGTATAGGACAATCCTTTGAAATAGTACGTTCGCAGCTGGAGAATGTACAGAAAGGATTGGGAGAGATGAAGAGTCTGGCACAGGATGTAGGAGGATTGAAAAAAGTTTTAAGCAATGTGAAGACACGGGGTACATTCGGAGAAGTACAATTAGGGGCTTTATTGGACCAGATGCTGAGTCCGGAACAATATGCGGCGAATGTCAAAACCAAGAAGAATGCAACGGAATTTGTGGAATTCGCCATTAAACTTCCGGGAAAGGAAAATAGTAATGATACTGTATATTTACCTGTGGATGCCAAATTTCCCAAAGATGTATATGAGCAATATCAGGATGCATACGAAGCCGGAGATGCCGCATTGATTGAAACTTCATCCCGCCAACTGGAAATCACAATCAAAAAAATGGCAAAGGACATTCACGATAAATATGTAGACCCACCTTTTACAACAGATTTTGCCATTATGTTTCTGCCATTCGAAAATATCTATGCAGAAGTGATCCGCCGGACTGCATTGGTGGAAATGTTGCAAAAAGACTGGAAGATAGTGGTTACAGGTCCTACCACCCTGGGAGCTATCCTGAATAGTTTGCAAATGGGATTCCGTACGCTGGCCATTCAAAAACGAACAAGCGAAGTATGGAATGTGTTAGGGGCAGTAAAGACCGAATTCGGAAAGTTTGGAGGATTGCTGGAAAAGGTACAGAAAAATCTACAGAATGCAGGAGACCAGTTAGAGGAAGTTATGGGAAAACGTACTCGTGCCATAGAGCGTAAACTACGCCAGGTAGAAGCCCTTCCGGCAGAAGACAGCCAACGAATGTTGAGTTTGCCCGAACTGACAGATGATGAGGACGATGAATAAACAAGGAGGACTTAAAGATGAGCATGACGTGGGATTTTATTTTAAGATTGTTTGTGGCAGGCGCTTTGGGTACTGTTATTGGTCTGGATAGGGAATATCGTGCCAAAGAAGCCGGTTACCGTACCCATTTTCTAGTATCACTGGGAAGTGCTCTCATTATGATTGTGTCACAATATGGTTTTATGGAAGTAGTGAAGATGGAGGGAATAGACCTGGACCCGAGTCGTGTGGCCGCACAGGTTGTCAGCGGTATCGGTTTTATTGGAGCGGGTACTATTATTTTTTCAGAAACAAATCGTGCGCGGGCTTACTACCGCTGCCGGAATTTGGGCTACTTCGGGCATCGGTCTGGCTATTGGAGCCGGTATGTACTGGCTGGGAATCTCAGCAACAATCCTTACGCTGATTGGTCTTGAGGCACTTAGCTATCTTTTTAAAAGTATAGGTATGAAAAGTTCCATGGTGGAGTTCTCTACAGACAATAAAGAAACACTGAACCGTATGGCCAAGAAATTCAATTCCAAGGAGTACAATATTGTTTCCTATCAATTGGACGAAAAGAGGTTGGGAGAAGTAACGACCTATTATGTTACAATGGTTATAAAATCCAAGAAATACAATGATGAAGGTATGTTACTGACATTATTACAGGATTTTAGCGATATTACCGTTCATAGGCTGGAGTAAGCTTTTCCGGCTTGGTTCAAAAGCAGCAGGGGAGAGCGCTTATTGAAAGATTCTCTCCCCTGTGCTGTGATCATGCTTTTAACCGCATAACAAACGTACTTCCTTCTCCCAGCTTACTGTCTACTGTAAGCGTACCATTATGGGCCTCGACAAAATCCCGGGAAATAGACAGACCTAAGCCGCTTCCTTGTACTTTAGTTCCGGGAACCCGGAAATAATGGTCAAAGATGCTTTTATGATAACGTGGATCAATCCCTTTCCCGAAATCCCGTACAAACATCTCAATGAATCCATCATCTGTCTGACGTGCCCCTATTACTACACGACCGTTTTCCGGTGAATACCGGATGGCATTGGAAAGAAGGTTGGTCAGCACCCAAGCTATCTTCTCACTGTCGACAAACAGTTTACCTATTTTGTCTTCAGGGTACTCCACTTCTATTTGAATGTTGAACTTCTCGGCTTGCACACGGTTTGCCTTTATTGCATATTCTATCAACTCTATAGGTTTGGTTATCTTAGGCTTCAACTGTAGTTTTCCTGATTCTACCTGCGTCATATTCAGCAATTCGCCGGTGATATTAAGCAGCCGTTCACTATTTTCCTTGATACTGTTTGCCAAATCTTCCTGTTCTTCATTTAAAGCTCCGATACGCTGGTCTTCTAATAATTGCAGACTCATCATAATAGCCGAGATAGGAGTCTTCAATTCATGTGAGATTGTAGAGATAAATGTGGTCTTGGCCGAATCCAGTTCCTTAAATTCTGTTATATTCTTCAACATAATGACATATCCTTTTTTCTCCATAGTAACCCATCTTTCCCCGGTTGGAAATACTCATGTATTTACTTGGAAAAACTCTCTTATTGTCCGCATAATCTTCAGAGGTTCTTCTTTTCTTTTCCTTGTCTTTGACTGGTTCCCCAGGAATTTCCACCAATTCACGAATCAGGCGGCGCAACAAATCATTGCGCAGGGAAATATCCTGTCAGAATGTTTAATAACTTCTTCACGCTTCAGGTTGATCACATTCAATGCTTCATCATTGATGAACAGGATTTCCATATCATTATTTAAACCGATAATAGGCTCGTTGATACTGTTGATGATAGTCTCCATATAATTTTTTAGATGCCATCATATCGGATAAAGTACTTGCATGATAATCTTCCAGACGTTTGGCCATGCGGTTGAAATTTTAGATACTTCTGAAAATTCTTCGCTGCTGTTCAATTCCAAACGTTTCTCATAATTATGGTTTGCAATTTCCTGTATAGCGTTGGTCAGCTCTTTAATAGGATTATCAATTGATGCGGGAAGACGCAACCACATACCAATACCAATACATATACATGCGGCACCAACAACATATATCCACAATAAAGCCCGCTGTAAGCCGGGACCTGCTGCCGGACTGTCAGGCTCCGTGGCAGTCAGTATTTGCAAATTCACAACAGAAAGTACAACCAACAGTACAATCATTGCCACCAATATCCCTATGGCGAGGGTTAGTTTCGACTTTATATTCATAACTTTTATTTTTTATGCAAGTATAATCAAATCTATGTCCATTTCTGCTAAAGAGTGTAGAAATTTTCGATATTTGGAAAGACTGAATAATGCACCGGGCATTTTGAAAGCAGGATGCCCCATACAGACAGTTGTAATTCCACGTTGACGACAAGTCTTAATTATTTCTCCCATAATATCGGAAGATGAAACTTGGATAACTTCACCGCCCAACTCGGTAACCAGTTTAAAATGATTAAGTAAATGCCGCTGTGTTGCCAATGGAATACGTTCCGTACTTTCGGCAGGCGTTTGTACATAAAGGGCAAAAAAGACCGTATTGTACCGGGAAGCAAGCCGTGCCGCTTTACGGATGATATGTCGGGGAGTCCGTTCATTACTGCTGATACATGCCAAAAACTTCTCGTGCCGGATGCCCTTTTCGCCTGTAACAATTTCATTTTCAACTTTTTTCTCGACTCGAAAGGCCACTTCTTTTAGTGCCAGTTCACGTAACTGAAGAATATTCTCTGTCTTAAAAAAGTTATTCAGTGCCAACTGAATCTTTTCAGGGCGATAGATTTTCCCGGCTTTCAACCGGTTTATCAGTTCTTCGGCAGTAAGGTCTATATTTACCACTTCATCCGCATCCTGCAACACCTTGTCCGGAATCCGTTCCTTAACCTCTATACCTGCTATGCCTTTTACGTCTTCATTCAAACTTTCTATATGCTGGATATTAACTGCAGAAATTACGTTTATACCGGCATCCAACAATTCCATTACATCTTGCCAACGTTTCTCATTCCGGCTGCCCTCGATGTTGGTATGTGCCAATTCATCTACTATAACCAGTTCGGGATGTAACTGAAGAATGGCATCAAGATCCATTTCTTCCACTTCCTTACCTTTGTAAAATATCTTTTTCCGAGAGATAACAGGCAATCCTTCCAACATAGCAACGGTTCCTGCACGTCCGTGCGTTTCAATATAACCTATCTGTACATCTACACCGTTCTCCAACATTTCGTGAGCTTCTTGCAGCATACGATAACTTTTCCCTACACCGGCTATCATTCCGATATAGATTTTAAACTTTCCACGCCGTGAACGTTTAATCAAATCTAAAAAATGCTGTACACTTTCTTCTCTGTCTTCCATTTGTTACTTTATCATATTGGCAATATAACAATTTTCCGCATATTTAATATCAGTCCTTTTATAACAGGCAAAGAATATACCAATAAAACAAACGGCTTAGCTACAATGCCATAAGCGTGTCATCAAAGACTAAAGCTTACCAAAATGAAAAGGGGGCTCTTTCAAAATGAAACACTTTCTTAATCACTATAATTATTGCCGTTAGATCTCCCAGAATAGTTTATTCCTGCTTTTCTAGCTTGTGTATGTTGAAATTGACGGGCTATTTTATATTCACGTTCTCCTTTTAGTAATCTGTATCCGGTTTGTTTAAACCAAAAGCTTATATTATTTTCTATACATTGCCGACGAATGTCCAATACCCAGTCATAATTACATATACGCGCTTCTTTGCCCGATTCTCCACCTACCACAATCTGTTCTACCCATGTACCGAGTTCTCCCTTGAAGTTTATAGCGGACAACAACGGTTCACAGATAATGATTTATGCTTTACAGGAGCTGCTTTATAAAGAGAAGACGGTAATCCACTCTGTCTGATTTCCATGGTGCAACAAATGGTAACATTATCATACCCGTACCCCCCAATCCGGAGGCAGACATTGGCCGAGCCGGTCTATGCGTTTAGTTATAAACAAGAAATGAAGATCGTATCGTTCCCGCATCATTTTCCATGCTTCTATACGCCATTCATCGGCTTCTTCTATCAGAAAATCGGAGGTAAAACAAGTATAGACAAGATTGCCGGAAGGGATCTTGTAAGTCTTATCCCTTTTTTCCGTCGCACGGGCAGATTGAATTGTCCGGTTTTGGTTATTATGGAACTGTCTTTCCCATGTTTACTATCTCCGCGATATACATAACAATGCCGGCAACCTGTACTTAGCTTATGGCAGCCATGCCAAGGATTCCATAGAGAAGACTCCGGACTTATTCTATTTTCCATTCTGTCTGAATAAAATTTATCATTGTCTGCAAAGTTAGCTAAAGTCTTTTCATCATTTACATAATTCATTCCTGAATTTCTTCAAAAAGAATGGGAGTGTTATAGTTAATGCAAATGGATTAATGTACCTTTGCCGGTATAATCAGTTAAGCCACTGGCAAGAATAAATTTTATAATGTAGAATATAAAACAAAAAACTTATTATATGAGCACAGACGATAGAAAATGGGAGATTATTGAAAGTGAATATCTTATCCGCCGCCCTTGGCTGACCGCACGCCGTGACCGGGTTAAACTACCTACAGGAGTTGAAATTCCTGAATATTATATTTTGGAATATCCTGATTGGGTAAATGTAATTGCTATCACCAAAGAGGGTAAATTCGTATTAGTACGCCAATACCGTCACGGAATAAAAGAAACACGTTATGAAATTTGCGCCGGAGTTTGTGAAACCGGAGAAGAACCTTTGCTTTCTGCCCAACGCGAATTGTACGAAGAAACAGGGTATGGCAATGGAAATTGGACAAAACTTATGACCATTTCAGCAAATGCCAGCACCATGACAAATATCACTCATTGTTATCTGGCTACGGAGGTAGAACGAATCTCTACCCAGCATTTGGAAGAAACTGAAGATCTGACAGTGCATTTGCTGGATGAAGAAGAAGTAAAAGCGTTGTTATTGAATGATGAGGTGAAACAATCATTGATGGCTGCACCGCTTTGGAAGTATTTTGCTTTATATTCTCATTCATAATATCATTATATAGCCGTGAGGAAGGTACAAATCTCTCTTCAAAAGTAATTTAACTTACTTTTCCAAAGCAGCTTTGGAATTCCTTTAAACTAGGGCATTAACTTTCCGGGACTATGCCGTCAGGTTGGAAACAGACAAGTTCATCTTTTAAAAAGCTAAAGACCTTTTTAAAAGATGAACTTGTCTGTTTTACCCGCTTGCGGACTGAAAAACTTCTCGCCCCATGAAAGGGTAACCCGATACTTTTACAGGTGAACCCGGAAAAACAGGCATCCGTTTTTATAAAACGGAACATTCATTTCAGGAAAACAGACGCTCGTTTTCCGAAAACGGACGTTCATTTCCTGATGGGATGTTGCAAACCGATGTATAGGAAAAAGCCTGTTTCTTATTCCACCAAGAAATCTTCCGATTTGAATTCACTGTAAAACCTTCCAGAGAAAGCTGTAAATTTCAATACACAATAATCCGGGTCCGTTACCCCTTCCGGATAATACATTGTATCCCCCTCACGCCAAATCATTTCCTTGCTGGCGCTATCAGTCAGAACTTCCATCGTGCCACGCAGCATGACACCACGAAAAAAACGCCTGTCACAAAAATAAACAGATGCGTGGTCGTTCTTCCTGTATTGTACCACACGCATGGAAGAAGTGTTTGTAGTAAAATAAATGATCTTGATACCTTCACGCTTACGTGGTTGCAACATCGCCTTCATGTTAGGAAATCCGTCCTCATCTATGGAAGCGATAAATGAAACGGTTTGTTTGTCAATCATGTTACCGATTGTCTTTTCTGCATCTTTCATGTTCTTGATTATTTAATTGATTATGAAGATGTAAAGATAGGTAAAAACCGGAAAAAGGATGCCATACATTTCATGGGAGAAATATCACTTTTCATGGTTGTTGCTCACGACGATAATTAAAAGGAGTCTTTCCGGTATGTTGCCGGAAGCTGCGGATGAAGTAAGAAACAGTGGAAAAATGAAGGCTGAGTGCTATTTCCGAAACGGGAATATCTGTGTATGCCAACAGTTTACGGGCTTCGTTCATCACTTTGTTACGGATGTATTGCTTGGCACTGGTATACAGGACAGAGTGAACCAGTTCATTCAGATAATTGGGAGTAATGCAAAGGCAGTCGGCATAAAATTGCACGGAATGCTGCTCTTTCAAGTTCTCTTCCACCAGTTTTATAAACCGCTCGATGTAAGGACTGTTGTTTTCTTTGGAACCGGTTAGGGTTTCGTTTCCGATGGCAGAAAGAGTTTTTTGATAGCAACGATCCAATAACATAAGGGCTTCATACAGAAGTGCCCTCAGCATGTGCACATTGCCAGGCTGATAGGTATCAATTTCTTTTTTGATATGCTGTAAAAGTTGGAGCATACGGATATAAAGTTCTTCGGGCAACTGTAGTTTCAGCGAAGTTTCTCCGGGATGAAAATAGGAGAGGTGTTGCACAAACTGCGTATCTTTAAAGAACGATGAAAGAAATTCATCTTCAAAAATCAAAGCATAACCATTCTTTATACAATTAATCTCCCAACTGCGGATTTCTCCCGGCCGCGAAAAAAAGACATCACGGGAGACTGCATTGTAAGTCTGATGACCGATAACAAAACGTCCTTCTCCCTCTGTTATAAAAGTAATATCATAATAAGTCAGCGTATGAACTGCTTTCCCGGCCAGATATTTCTTTATATCTTTCAGTGCCACGATGTCTATCAGCAATTCACTGCCATATTTGTTTTTATAAAAGGTATAGAGGGGGGTGGAAGATTTCATCATTTCGGGCTGCCTATTCAGTATTCTTTTTATCTTTTCTTTTAGAAACATTCATGTTCTGATGCAAAACTATAAAAAACTCTTCGACTTCTATTACAGGAAAGATAAAAAGTTTGTAGTTGTGAATTGATGAAGCAAAAAACAGCCTTCTTATGCATGTTCCGGCAAAATTACCTATCTTTATTGCAGTTGCCATTTGATTTATGACGCAAACATGTATGATGGATTAAACACCTTCCTATCTGATTTGTATTTTTACAAGAAATGGCTTCCGAAAAATAAAATAGGTCATTCAAAGAATAAGCAGTGCAGATGCCCCCCTTGAACAAACACCTGCACTGCTTGAAAAATATTTTAGAAATTCGCTTTATGCTTCTTTACTTCATCCACTAACTTTGAAAAGGATGAATCTTTTTTGCGATAAAGAATGCATAGCCATAATATGCTTTATACTTACTATATAGCTCAGCCTCATGATGATTGGATGTTATCAATTCTTCTACGATTCTGCTTCCTGCATGTTTTCTTCTGAATATTTCCTCGGCTTTAGCTTGAGGAGCAAAATAATGTTCTATCCAGCAATTCTCCGGAAGAATGAATGTCGCAACCGGAATATATCCTGCTTTTTGTATCTGGGCTACTTTGTTGGGAACCGTATCTATTTCCGTATAAGCACTCATCCAGAAATCATGAATTTCTGCCGGGCGTTGATCGGTAAACCAGACACTTTCAGAAACGGCAAGGTATCCTCCCGGTTTCAAATAGTTGCGCCACTCTTTCAAGCCTCGTTCAAAACCAATATTATAAATGGCTCCTTCCGACCAGATCAAGTCCAAAGAGTCCTTTTCAAAAGAAAGGTCATCCATCGAACCGACTATGCCTTTCACCCTATTCTGGAGATTCAGTTTCTCGGCATTCTTGTTGAAACGTTCAATGAATCCCGGGAAAAAAGTCGATGCCTGTAATCTTCCCCGGCGCATGTTGTGCCAAGATCATTGTCTGCCCCCCTGTTCCACAGCCGAGATCGGCAATAAGGGATTTGTCGGTAAGATTATCTATAAAGCTTAATGCTTTAAGAGTTACTTCGGGACTTCCGGGTCCTTGTCGCTCCGTATTTAAGAAAAAATCACAAATCAAATTTACATCGAATCCTAGAATTGTATTGTTGTCATTATTCATTATCGTAATATATTAAACATACACTGAAAGCATAGCCATACTCCCTGTGTAATTAAAAAATAAAATTATAGTAATATGAAATTGCTCTCGAAAAAATATCCCGAGAATACACGAATAAACAATCTATTATGAGAACAGATTGTTTACGACACCAAATCC